>CEOP01025942.1_pt1 | contig 20643 bp, 17 predicted proteins | sample 361301 | NCBI WGS metagenome assembly CEOP01 (sample SAMEA2619548, study PRJEB7988) | marine metagenome | biome: marine biome (ENVO:00000447); feature: deep chlorophyll maximum layer (ENVO:xxxxxxxx); material: "saline water (ENVO:00002010), including plankton (ENVO:xxxxxxxx)" | depth 55 m
TCCCATGAAAAAGAACTATGCTCTAATACAATGATCTGTGGCTGAGTAGACTCAGTTGAGAATAAATTAGAGATTACAACCTCGTGATTCCCATCACCATCTAGATCTGTTTCAGAAATATCAAGCGGATAGTAACGATCTAGAGGTTCGCCCTGACTAGAAAGAATAGTGTTCATCATATAATGAGTCGGATCTTTAGGATTATTACCTACATACTCGATCCAGACAACGGTCTCATTGGTACCAGTACCAACAATAAAATCAGGCTTACTGTCACCGTCAATATTGCCCATATCACCACCACGACAAGAGTTACCACCGAAGGTTAAAACCTCTGTAAAGTCAGCAGCTGTAATATCAGCGACACCATTTCCAACAACCGGACTCATTTCCAGTTTATCAACAAAGATACTACTTACATCTGCTCCACCTACATACATTACACCAACCTGCATTGTCGTAACTCCCTCAGGAACCATACCAAATATATTCAGCGGTGTCCATGAATTCAGCGAGCCTGCGGTTGAAGTAACAGCTAATGTATCAGACTGTATACTTAGCATACCCCAATTGGCATCAAAATACTTTGCAAAAAGAATAGCATGCCCTGTGGACGCTGTTGTTGTTGGACTACCAGGTAAAACATGAGCAGAAGCATAAAATTGAGTACCCGCTGGTATCGCAGTATTTCCAGAATAAGAAAAGAAAGCATTATGTTCAACACCATCTCCTATATGCGGGATCATCAGCGCAGAGTCACCCTCAGAAGCTGTAAACGTAATTAGCGTTGTATCATATACAGTAGAATCAGCGCCCGTTACATCTGCCACAACAGAGGTATCAATACTAAAAAATAATTGGTCACCAGTCACAGGAATAGTTATTCCATTATTTTCTGGATAAAAACCCCAACCAGCTGTTCCGCCATCAACACCACCATTGGCAATTACATTTGGCGTAATACTATCTAAGGCTGGATTATCAAAATAATAAAGTTTACCATTTGTCATTGGAAACCATGCGTCATGATCATTATCCATATCTACATCTTTAAATGCAAATCCGGTACGATTAAATGAACCAGGATCATTATCAGCAAAGATACCATTCAAATCAGCTGCCAATACATAAGTATCTGCACCAGTAGCTTCAAAAATTGCCATGCTGAAATTATCCCATGTATTTACCCAGATCTCATGATGACCATCTGCATCTGTATCTGCAATATCAACATCATAAACTCCTCCGCCACCTAAGGCATCAGCATTAATAAACTCATTTGTAAACGACGCTAGCTGATCAAGATCAGTTCCAGTAAGAGCATCAATAGAAAGACGTCTACCACCACGATCAACAGTGGCAAGCTCTGTCTTACCATCTCCATCTATGTCTGCCATAGCATAGCCAGCAGGACGAAAATTATCTGTTGTTTCCATGCCATAGCGTAACAAATGGGTTGCAACAGCAGGAAACGTTCCATCTGATCCTTGTTCAAAAATATAGGTTCCCCATGTATCATCATTAGAACCTGCAGCAGGTGGAACTCCAAAATAAATCTCATGCTTACCATCACCGTCAATATCACCATGAGTCATACCAGGGAGACTATTACCAGGATCAGGAGACACAAAGTGCCACACGTAAGCATACCCACCAGCTCCATCAGCTTCATACAGGTATATACCTACATTCCCTGGATCAGGACCTCCAGGAGGAAGTGTCTCATCCATTGTAAATAAAATTTCATATTTCATATCACCGTCAAAATCCATCCCCGCCATTACACTCTGAGCACCTAACACAGAAAAATCTGAAAAATTAGGGTCTCCATGAAACATCAGCTTGTTTGCGACATGGAAATCAGCTCCAGCTTGGTATTCATCAGCAGATATCGCTGAAACCATTAGGACTGAAAGAAAGAACGTTAACATTCTCTTCATATTGAGTCTCCTTTAACTATTATTAAAAAAATTATTTTACACTATAGTAAAATACATTACATATCGATTGTTTTGTTAAATTAACAAAATCGAACATCTTAAATATAATTTTTATTATTATTTAGTTCCTAGAATTAAATGAATTTTTCAACATTTAATATAGTTTTACCATGTTGATTAATAAATTTTACCAGATATATTTATTAATTAATTTTTTTAAATAGATACCAACCTTTATAGAAAAAATTTAAAAAACTGTTTCTTTAAAAAGAATCGAACTAAACTTATATCTCAACATCAAAGCCGATAGTAGTTTGCCTACCAAGAGCCGGTGCTGTGATTGATCTTGAGATATCCGAGTGACCAGTTAGATTTCGAATATCCATAAAAAAAGAAATTTTATTAGTTATCCAATAATTAGACCTAAAACGAATTAATGTGAACGGGTCATAATACTTAATAAGGTCTTTGCTGTAGTAGTCGAGCCTGGGAATATCTGGATTGTAAAATCCATCATAATATAAAAGCCAATCTCTACCTTTTTTCTTCCCAATATAGTTTATGTCTAATGTTAAAGTGCCACCTTTTTTTGCTTTTGAACTGTAGCCAGGTAAATTATATGAGAAAGATACATTCCCCGTTGACTCGGGCACATCATTTCTTCGAACACCTTCATCAAAAAAACCTTTATAAGCTGGATCATTTTGCCTGAGACTATCTTTTCCCCAGCGACTATCTAATATTGAATAGTTTGCACTTATATCTATAGAACCAATCCTTGTTCGTGCTGCAATTTCCCACCCTTTATTAATGATCTGTCCAAGGTTAACATACTGATATTCCTGCTTCGGAGTATAAGGGTCGTCAATACTTGGATCATTCGCGACACCATCTAAAAAAAGTTGATCAAAATAAGTGACCTCTACAAAAAAATTATCACCAATATAAAAATCTCCGCCCATTTCATAACCAGACTGACGCTCAGGCCTAAGGTCAGGGTTGCCTAGGTTAATACTATAGTCTGACTCGCTAGGTAGCGCCTGATTGGCCTTTGGGGGATTTATGCCCCCTCTACCCCAAGCAGCTCTTGATTTCATAATCAAATTTCCAAATTCTGATACATATGAGATACCAATCCTTGGGCTATAATGAGTACCATAATCTTTACCAAAAAATTCATTCTGTTCAATACGCTCACCAATTGTTAAAAATAATTTATCGTTATAATCTAATAATAGCTCTGTATAGTACCCTGCATTCTGATTACTCTGATCCACCAAAGATGCATCATCAAAATCTTCGTAGTAATACTGATCTTTTTCCTCCTCCAAATCCCCTGAAAATCTGATATGGTTACTAATTGTCTTCTGCGTCCCCGCAGTGATATCTATATTAAAATAATTTGAAATATTATTTTTATAATGCCAAAAATAATTAAGGGTGTAGCGATTCCAGTTTTCTGTCAGATATGCTGGACCAGTACCTGGAAAAGATTTTTTATAAAGAAAACGTTTTGAATCATTTCCTATTACTATACTTTGATATAAGTCAGGCGAAAAACTATGGGATACATTAAGACTAAAACCAGGCTTATAATAGTTCGTTCCACCGATTGTCGAGTCAATCCCAAGAGCATCATCCCAGTGAGCTGGCGCCATAGTCCAGGAGCGATCTTCCTTGTACTCAAGAAGGTGGTAAAGGTTGCTGAAAAAACCTTGTTCTCCCCAACTGTGATAGGTTTTTACATCAATGACTGTCGGACCAATCCGAGCGCTAATCGACCCATGAACTTTTAGCTGCTCAATCCCTTTCCCATTGCTTGGCATCACCTCTTCATCTGTAGAATTATTAAACCCTAGGTTATAACTAACATTTGATGAGCTTCCTCCGCTCAGACTAAAAGCAACCTCTTTGCCTTTTGCTTCATCTTTTAAAATAGGCGCATCAATAATTTTTTGAACCAGCTTCACCTTCATTCTTGTTTTATTAGAGCTAGAGCCTTTTTTTGTAAAGATCTGAATGATGCCACTCTGAGCATTAGAACCATGTAACGTAGATCCCATAGGTCCTCTTATAACCTCAATCTTTTCTATATCATCAGGGTCGATAAAATCAGCGATTCCAGGAGAAGATTGCATATCAAACCCCAATAGCTCAATCCCATCAATATAGATCTTAACATCTCCTAGGGGTCTTCCAGATCCGCTCGTGCCACCTCGAAGCGTAAATGCAGAATTATTCTCACCTGGTCTCGATGGAAGATCAGCATATCCGCCAGGAACCTTACCCGATAAAACCTCATCAATACTTCGCACTGGAAGTCTTCTGAGATCATCTTGTGAAATAATTGTTACAGGAGAGGCCTGTGCTCTTTTTTTCCTTTCACTGAAACTCGCCGCAACAACAACCTCATCAAGGTCCACAAGAGAAAACACCAATTCAAAATCAATTGCTAGATCTATACCTGACATTGATTTTGTGTCGATGTTTTTCGTCATTTTTCTATGACCTATATACATGGCCGAAATTTTATAATTTCGTTCAGATGGAATTTTTTTTATAACATATTTTCCTGATGCATCTGTCGCGGCACCTAGTGCTGTACCTTCAATAATAACATTAGCGCCAGCCAATGGCTCACCTCTATCATTTTTTACAGTTCCAGATACTGATGATGATTGAGCAATCAGTCTGGAACAAAAAACAAAAAGAATGAATATCTTAAATCTCATAGAAATAGATTTTATGAAATCTACTTTATAAGAGTCATTTTTCCAGTGCCAGTATGGCTCTCTGACTCTAGCCGGTAGATATAAATCCCAGATGGCACTTGACTGAGAGATTGATCTTTGCCATCCCAGTTTACACTATGATTACCTGGCTGAAGGTCGTTAAGCAGAAACCTGCGTACTAGCCTACCATCTATAGCATGAATAGATAGATCGATCTCCGTGATATACTCTACAGTGAAATTGATATTTGTTACAGGATTGAAAGGATTGGGGTAATTACCTGTGATGTTAAATGACTTTGGTAACGGCTCATCATCAATAGCTAAAGTCCCTATAACAAATGAATCAATCTCTGTAGAAGACATCTCTCCATCAACATTCAACGCTGTGACCCACCAATATATCTTTGTTCCATTACCATACGGGTCTACACGCTTGATATAGTGCCAATTTTGATAAAGCAGATTAAACAACAGCGGCATAGAAGATACATATACATTAGCATTTAATGAATTCACCTGCCAGTTAAGAACAATGCCCCCTGGTTCAATTGTTTCATCTTCGATACCACCATTAATCACTACATCAACCAATACCTCAGAGTAAGGCGGAATATAATCAGGGAGTGTGTCAATAGTATTTAAACCAACGTGATGTATCTCAATTACCGGAGGGGTTAACATTGCAGTATTATTTAAATTTGATATTCCAGGAGCTAAACTTTTATTATTGTTTTGCCTATCATCATCTGAAAATAAATAAACTGATATAAAAAAAATGAATACTATGCTCTTTAATGCATTTAACATATGATACTCCTCTTTATTTAGATGTAAATCTCATAGCCTTAGGCCCGTTTAACTGTCGATCAATAAAATCCTTAACATTTTTATCGCTAGGTCTTGGTGCATTTGCAGAAATGATCTTACCTTGCTCATCGATCATCATAAACCGGGGAATAAGACCGACACTAAATGCTTTCATAAAAGAAGACTTCAATCCTTCGGCATCATACAATTGAATTCCTCCTACATTTTTTTCGGGAACCATTTTTCTCCATTTTTCATAATCTTTTTTATGATCTATTGATATACTTACAAACTCAATATCTTTACCTTTATAAAAATTTACTAACTCCTTTAACGCTGGCATTTCTTTTATACAAGGGCCACACCATGTTGCCCAAACATCAATATATATTAATTTACCCGATAGGTCTTTTAGCGTTGTCCTTCCTCCATTGAAATTTTCATAATCAAAATCGACAGCAATATTCCCAGAAGTGGTTTCTTTAGCAGATTGATATCTTTGCGTTAGTTTATCTTTCATTCTCTGCGTTGAGAACAACGGCATTATCTGATGATAGTCATCATCAATATTATCATTGCCCTCTTTCATTTGCCTCATCAGCATGCTGGCATACTGTTCTCTGATATCTACACTTTTTATATTAGAAATCTTATTTTTAACAAACTCAATAATGGTCAATGCAGAGTCCCTATCCATCTCCTTTTTTGATGAATGCCTGAAATTTTCTATAATAAGATTCCTATAGGCTCTGCTATATCTAAATATTTCCCCATCATCAATATCCATATTAATAATGGGCTCATAGTAATCATCTGGAAGATTTGCTTTGACTTTTTTATGGTAACTATAAAACTTTTGATAATTATTGTAACTTTGCAAATAATCATACTCAACAATCCTTTTTTCTATCAATTTATCTTCTTGACTGAGTTCTGATTTTTCCAATAATTCAAAAACTGCGTCTCTAGTTTTTTTAATTTTGAGTAAAAACTCATCTAAAGGGACGACAAAATAATCTTTTGGATCACCAACAAATTTTGACCTAAGCTTTGATTTAGAAACACCATAATTATTTTCAACTTTTAAATCTCCAGAATAAATTCGAGATTCAAAAAAATTATCAGCATCAATATCGAGGTGAACGTTGTGACCTTTTTTAAAACGAATTATCGAATAAGGCCTTCCAATTTTAAAAAAATAATATCCATCCTTATCAACGTTTACCCTTGCTGAAAAATGGCCTGAAGAGTCAATTGGAAAATCTTCTTTCATCGTACTATTATAATTTGAGATAGTAATAATGTCATCGGTTGAATTTTTAATCTCACCTGAAAACGTGATATAAGAACTTTCATTTTTAGAACAACCAATAAAAAGCAGGCAAAAAACAAAAACCGTTATGTATCTTTTAATATTTTTTTTCTTCAAATTTATATAGATCATTTAACAGATAGGTTAGAAATAAATACGCACTTTTAATATACTATAGCCTACTCATATCATTCATATTTTTATAATCACTTATTTCATTTTTTATTCCGTCAGGCCATTGAATGACAATTTTTTCTATACTACTATTATCACCTATAAAAATAATAGGCGCTGATTGTGATAGATATCCACCACCAGCATATAACTCATGAAGCTGGACAGAACCATCTGTAAAATGTAACCATATTTTTGACCCAATATATTTCTGCCCCTTTGGAAAATCAGAAAGCTTTAGGACATAAGCATTAAAATTATTTTGATTAATAAAAGACATATACTTCCCATTGTTTACTCCAACAAAAAAGTCAGCCCTACCATCATTATTAATATCATTAACAGTCAAACTAGTTGCATCGCCAGGGACAATAAGACCACTATCCTCTGGCGGAACTGGATCAAAATATCCCGTTCCATCTCCCAGCATAAGTTGACTAACACCTCCATGCATATACCCCGTTTCTCTTTGTGGCCCAGAAAAATTTTGAACGGCATATAGGTCAAGGAATCCATCTCCATTCACATCGCACAAACTTGAACCAAAAACCGGACTAGCTTGTAGAACTCTAGGCAATGGCAGAAATTCAAAGCTAATATTCCCATTTACATCAGTTCGGTTTACTAGCACACCTGAAGCAAGCTCATTGACCTCTAACTTTTCTGCTGAGCTCAACAGATCTTCGGTATATATTTCCTCTACCGATGATATCGCAAAATCATGGTATGTTGGAAATTTCTCTTTTATTATTGGCATTGCGCTACTTGAACATCCAAGACCTCTCCTTGGAAAACAAATATCTTTCTCAAATTTTGCTTCAATAATATTTTTTTTTCCACTCCCATCAAAATCTCCATAGAATAATATTTCTGGATTAACAGAAGAGGCTTTGTATTTAGTGTTGTATCCAATATTGCCAATTATAAAATCTGTATCACCATCATTATCAACATCACCCTTACTAATACTATTAAACCACCCGTACCGATCTGCTAAACCAACATCAGATGTACGATCTATCAGCTTGCCTGATTTATTATGAAAGAAACGAATAGGGCCCCACTCATATACAACCAAAAGGTCCGTCCAGCTATCTCCATCAACATCAGAAAACAAAGCACTTGTTACCATCCCTGAATATTCCACCTCTGGGATAATATCTTTTGTTGCATCAAGATATCTTGCGCCTGAATTGCTTAATAAATAAGATCTTGGATTCTCTGGGTAACTACCAGGGACAACACGGCCACCAATAAAAAGCTCCAACTTCCCGTTTTTATTAATATCTGCTGCTATAGCAACACTCCCACTAGCATTAATTCTAGGTATTAACCCTGACGCAGCTTTTCCAAACTGTCCATTCCCATCATTTAAATATAGTCTATCTTGTAATATATTATCTCCGGCACTGCACTCTACTCCACCACTAACAACAAACAAATCAAGGTCACCATCATTATCCGGATCTATAAATATAGATCCCATATCTTCGTAATCAGCATCAACCTTAAATACAAGTTGAAATTTCTCTGAAAAATTTCCAGAGCCATTATTAACAAAGGTCCTTCCAGAAAACCCAGATGCCCCTCCAATATAAACGTCCTCATCACCATCGCCATCTATATCACCCCAGGCGACACCAGAACCTAACTGAGACAATTTATTTGGCAGTAAATTTTCTCTTTTAAAATCATCAAAATATTTTTCACGATGAAAAATATTTGCTATAGAGCTCTTACCTTTTTTAAACATTGGTATTTTTTTATTATTAATTTTTTTAGGAGTGTTTTTTTCAGCAATAGTATAATTATATCCGGAAGGAATATTTTCCAATATTTGGATATTCCCAGATGGCCAATAAATAGTGACCCTATCTGCTTTGTCATGCTCTCCAAGTCCAAAATGAATGACCGGTTCACTTGAAGACATGAACCCTCTAGAGCTAGAAAAATAACGGAGCATCTTCTTTTTGCTACCATCATATTCCATTTCAATACGTGCGCCAAGGCCCTGCTTATTTGATTTATTTCCAATCAAATTCAAACGGATAGAATTATTTTGTACTAGATCATTACGATATAAGCGGGCGAATTCATCAAAACCATTCATAACAATATCTAGATCGCCATCTCCATCAAGATCACCTAACGCTGAACCGGTACTCACACCATAATAATCTAATCGCCAGTCACTACTAACATTTTTAAACTTAAAGTCACCTAGATTTTTATATACCATATTGCTTAATCGATATGGCTCTTCATTCTCCCATAGGTCTGACTCTTTTAAGGTCTTCTCATCATTATTTGTAATGATTCTAAAACGATCTTTTAGATCACCATTTACAAAATCTCTAGACATGCCATTTGTAAAATAAACATCCTCATATCCATCATTATCTAAGTCTCCAAATTTTACGGTCCAGGTCCAATCCGTTGTTGCAAGTCCAGTCAGATAAGCAACCTCCATAAACCTTTCAGTCCCCGTATTTAAATAAACTGTATTACGCATGTACTGAGCAGGGTTAGGAAAATTTAAAAACCAGGCCTCACTATTTGGCCCGCTCATCGAGCCCATCGATACCTTATCCCTATAATGGTTGCTACCGGCCATATCAGACGCCATAAAGTCCATTCTCCCGTCATTATTAATATCGCTGTAATCAGAGCCCATTGAAAACCATGGCGTATATGGCAGAGCTTCAGCAACAACATCCTTAAAGCGAGTTAATCCATTTTTATCAGGCCCCATATTTTGGTATAAATGATCAGGCCCCATGTAGTCATTTGCTACGTAAAGATCAGGCCTTCCATCATCATTATAATCCCACCATGTAGCAGATAATCCATAATAAGGCTGTTGACCTATTCCCGCCTCAGTGGATATGTCAATAAACTTACCTCCATCATTTCGATAGAGGTGGTCGAACTGCCCAGCATTTACTAAAAGAGGGATTTTATCAGGTCTTTTTATAAAATAACCAATTTCGCGATGCTCTGGCACAACAACATATGGATCTTTTTTATTTTTGATAGTTCTTACTTTCATAGTTGAATCTGTATCATGGAGCCTATTAGTTAATAGATAAGCATCTAAATCTCCATCTTGGTCAAAATCTGAAAAAGACATCGATACACTCGCCCCTTTAAAATCCAGTCCATATTCTGTTGCAGATTCTTTATATTTACCTTTATTATTAATATATAACTGGTTTGGGCTATCAAAACCACAGACATATATATCAAGCCAACCATCATTATTAATATCAATGAACGAAGCTCCCGTACTCCACATATTTTCAGAAGACATACCGATTTCTTTTGTTACATCTTTAAATCTAAACTCACCAAGATTACGGTATAATCTTCCACCATCTTGCTGTCTTGAAAGGAAAACATCTTGAAGTCCATCATTATTATAATCACCAATTGCAACACCCGCCGCGATAAACGAATTACCAAGTTGTCCTTTATGCTTAGGGTCTGGGTTCCATAAATTTTTAAAATTAATTCCGGTTCTCATCGAATCTAGAAAAACAAAATTCCTGTCAGAACTATTAATTGAATTCGATTTATTAAACAATTCAGCATAAGCAATAACGTTACTGCTTATCAATTCTTTCACTCTAGATTTTGCTTCGTCCGAGACAATGATCTTTGGAGAATTATCACAACCAAAAACAAATATTATGCTTAAAAGAAGAATTCTATTCAAATTGTTACCATTATTAATTTTTACCATAAAAAAATCTAATCATAATATATGGCTTGATATATTTTGATATTAGAGAATATATACATACCAAATTTATTTAATTAAATTTTATACGATTACATATAAAAAATACACTACTTTAAATCTAAATAAATTGCTAATAAAGTAAACCAAATGATACCAGAAAAACATCTAATGGTTATTGACCCAGCCGTTTTAAAGCCCGCTATTGAGTCTTATAATAGGATAGCAAGTGTAGCCCCGTATCCAGCGACATACCACCTGCCTGCTCTTTTTGGTACTAACAGCCTTAATATGTTTAACAAAAATGTTAGAGGTATCATTGTATTAGGAAGCGCTGCCTCAGTAAATGATGATAATAAATGGCAACAAGATATTTCTGATATCATAATCGAGGCTTCTTCAAATGGCGTTCCTGTGCTTGGGCTCTGCTATGGACACCAACTTATAGGACACATATACGGAGGCAAAGTAGAGCCTTTATGGTCAGGCGAAAAAAAACAAGGGGAACGAATTGTGCGATTAAAAGAAAGTTCTATATGGGGCGAGCCTAACTCCGGACCATTATTATATTCACATCAGGATGGCATTACTAAAATACCACCTGACTTTGAGATAATCGCAGATAGTGATCTGGTATCCACTGATGGAATAGCTAGTAAATCAGAGCCTGTATGGGGTTTCCAAACTCACATTGAAGCTACCCAGGCATTTGTTGATGACCACAACTTGCCAGTGAAAGATGCAAAAAATTCTTTTAAATATGGCCATAATCTATTGGATAAATTTATTTTATCTTTAAGATGAAGAATAATTTTAGGGGACTAACAAAAAAACATTTATTCATTGCTATTATTATAGCATTTTTTTCTTGTACTCCTCCTAAGTCGCTTTTCAATCTTGAAGGTACACCCGGATTAATAAGTAAAATAAACCGGATTATAGAATCATCTGGTATTGATCTTAATATGGGAATAAAAATTGTATCTCTTAATAACAATAAAACGCTCTATGCATATAATAGTCAAAAACTATTAATGCCTGCTAGCACAAACAAATTATATACATGCGCAGCAGCCTTGCACTACCTTGGAGATGACCATCGATTTACGACAAAAGTATTAAAAAAGAAAAATAATTTAATATTAAAGGGTGGTGGTGACCCAGATCTGAAAATAGATCAGCTCGATTCTCTGGCAAAAATTGTTTCATCATATATCAAAAATGTTGATACGCTCTATGTAGACGATACCTTTCTAGACTCAATAAACTATGGCGAGGGTTGGATGTGGGATGAAGGTCCTTGGTGGTATGCGGCACCTATTGGCGCATTATCGGTAAATGATAATTGTATAGATTTCTATATTGAACCTGGCAATCTAGGAAAACCCGCAGAGATAAATTATTTCCCCAAAACATCACACATTAATTTTGAGAATAAAACTGTAACCGTTAATGATACTATAAATTATAAAAAACTAAAGATCGATCGAGATTGGATCGCATCAAACAATAATTTTACGGTCAGCGGTGAAATAATGGATACCACAAAAAGAGATACTCTACGCAGAAATATATATAACCCATCATTATTTACCGGAACGATATTTAAAAAACTCTTAAATGATCATGGTGCGAGAGTTAAACAATTATCAACGAAAGATCAAAACCTGAATAATTATAAAGAGATAACAGTTCATTATTCAGACTCGCTAATTGTATCTGCAAAAAACTTAATGAATGAGAGTGATAATCTAACAGCAGAGCTTTTTGTAAAAACAATTGGCACCTTGGACACGCTACCAGGGACATGGGACACTGGACTTGATAGTATAAAATCATTCCTAGCAGGGCAAGTTAAAATAGACACATCTCAGATTAGACTCGCTGATGGTTCTGGGGTTTCTAGATATACATTAACTAATTCTGATCAACTTATATCTCTATTAATCTGGGTATATAATAGTAAATACAAAGATAATTTTATATCTACACTTCCTGGAGGTGGATGGGAAAATAGTACTTTAGAAAAAAGATTAGCGCGTGAAGGAGGATTAGTTAGAGCAAAAACTGGTGGACTTTCTGGTGCGCGTAATTTAGCTGGATATATTTACTCACAAAAATATGGCCCCGTTGCATTTTCAATCTTAATGAATGGCTATATCGGCTCCTCATCAAAACACAGGTATGTTCAAAACCAAATCGTAAAAACATTAATCTATGATTAAACCAAAAGCACTAGAAAAAAATTCAACTATAGGCATTATTAGCCCATCATACTGGCTTGAAGAGAAGATACTAATAAAAACCGCTAAATTTTTTACAGACCTTGGTTACAATATCAAAATCGGTGCAAGTAATAACCTAAAATGGGGGCCCTTCGCTGGTACCCCTCAAGAAAGAGCAGACGATCTTCATAGAATGTTCGCAGATCCAAATATAGATGCTATTATGTGCGCCCGTGGAGGGTACGGCGCAAATAGAGTCTTGCCCCTACTTGATTATGATCTAATAAGAAAAAATCCAAAAATTTTTATCGGATATAGTGATATTACTGCCTACCTAAGCTCTATTACACAGCAAACTAATTTAGTAACATTCCACGGACCAATGTTGACTACTTACAAAAATTCTTGGGTAGATTATAATTATAAGCTAATGAATAGAGTATTGACCGGAGATAATAATATTAATATAAAAGAACCCGGAACTCTTAAAACAAGAATATTAAAAGAGGGAAATGCTTCTGGACCAATTTGGGGTGGCAATATGTGTCTTTTAATAAACAGACTAGGAACACGAGATACATTAAAAACAAATGGAATAATACTATTTATTGAAGACATCGATGAGTATCTTTATTCTTTCGAAAGAATGATTGTCCAAATGAGAACCGCAGGAATGTTCGACAATATAAACGGTCTTATTATTGGAGAGCTTGAAGATATGAAAGACCAGGAAATAAAATTTAATAGAAATACAGATCAAATTATTTTAGATATTTGTGGTGATTTAGATATACCAATAATCTCTAACTTTCCATGCGGCCATGGTAAGTACCAAGCGACATTACCAATATCAATAAAAACAAATATTGACACCTCAAACCCAGACGCGCCGTTCACTATCACTGAAAGTGCTGTCACAAAGGATTGATTTTTAAATGCTGAATTATATATGGTTTGGACTCATTTTTGTATCGGTTGTGGTTGGCACTATTAACGGAAAGATCGATGAGGTTACTGAAGCAGCTATCTCAATGTCAAAAACCTCTGTTGAAATTGCAATAGGTCTTATAGGAATTATGGCACTCTGGCTAGGCATAATGAAAATCGCTGAAGACTCTGGCCTAATTCAATTAATAGCAAAAGCTCTGAGACCAATTACCATTAGGCTATTCCCAGATGTCCCTAGTGATCATCCAGCGATCGGCTCTATTGTCCTTAATATGGCCGCGAACATGCTAGGCCTTGGAAATGCAGCAACCCCGCTTGGCCTTAAGGCAATGAAAGAGCTACAAGAATTAAACAAGCACAAAGATACTGCTACCGATGCAATGTGTACCTTTCTAGCAATTAATACATCTAGTGTACAAATTATTCTACCAGCTACAGTAGTTGGGCTAATGGGTGCAGCAGCAAATCAAATATTCATAACTACAATTATTGCTACAGGACTTTCAACAATTGCAGCAATTATTTCTGTTAACGTTTTATCTAAAATGAAACGATTTAGAATCGAGTCAACCGATAATGATTGATAATATTATAATATTCACAAATCAAGTTTCAAGGTACATTATCCCTTTCCTTTTAGTCGGGATTCCTTTCTATGGTCTTATCATAAAAAAAGTAAAGGTATATGAATCTTTTGTAGATGGCGCGAAAGATGGATTTGATATTGCGCTAAGAATTATACCCTACCTAGTAGCGATCCTTGTCGCGATTGGAATGTTCAGAGCCTCTGGAGCAATGGATTTAATGATTAGTTTTATCTCTCCGCTTTTAAATATTATAGGATTCCCTCCAGAGAATCTCCCTCTCGCTTTTATGAGACCTCTATCAGGTAGCGGATCTCTAGGCCTTTTTACAGATCTAGTAAATCAATATGGAACAGACTCTTTATTTACAAAAATTGGAGCAACAATGTTCGGATCTACGGAAACAACCTTCTATGTCCTAGCTGTTTACTTCGGCTCAGTTGGAATAAGAAAATCTAGGCACGCTCTTATAGCAGGCCTAATTGCTGATGCAGTTGGCGTATTAAGCGCTGTCTATATTTGTAGACTAATATTCTTATAAAATACTCCTATGACAGATTACAAAAAGAATCTAGGAATCAAGGAGTCAACCTCAATCGTTATCAGCCGCATCATTGGGTCTGGAATTTTTAGAACTCCAGCTCCGATAATGGCTCTAGTGGGATGTACATCTCTTTTTGGATTAGTATGGGTGCTTGGTGGAATAATAACAATATTCGGTGCAGTGATATACGCAGAGCTGACGGCTATGATCCCAAAATCAGGAGGCCCATATGTTTTCCTAAAAGAGGCATACGGGCCATATATAGCATTCCTAAGAGGATGGGCGATGTTTTTTGTTTCAGAGACTGCATCAATCGTTGCCGTAGCACTAGTATTTACTGAATTTATTAATGCAATATTTGAGATTATTACCGGTAGTCCATTTGGACTTCTACCAACATTTTTATTATCTCTATCTACCATATGGACTCTTACAACAATAAACCTATTTGGCGTAAAGATCAGTGGAAAATTTCAGGTAGTTTTTGGTGCAACTAAGGTGATTGCAGTCGGCGGAATAATTGGAATAACACTAACTGGATTTTCTACTGGAAACATCGGCCATTTTAGTGATCCTTTTTGGCCTGAAGAATTTGGATGGCCAACCATACTCGCTATTGGCGCTGCATTACGATATTCTTTTTTTGCTTTCAGCGGATGGGAAGGTGCCACCTATATGGCTGAAGAAGTAAAAGATCCAGGAAAAACCCTACCACTATCGCTGTTTTTAGGAATTTCTGGGATAATGATACTTTATTTAGGAGCTAATATTGGTTATATATACCAGTTAGATGTTGAAACAATAAAACAAAATAAATGGGTAGCTACTAAGGCTATAGAAGTTGTTTTAGGAGCATCCGGAGGTATTCTCATATCAATCGCTGTTGCCATCAATGCCTTCGGAAATATCAGTACTCAAATACTTTGTAAAGGTAGAGCATGGCATGCTATGGCAAGAGATGGTCTATTTTTTGATAATTTTAAAAAGCTACATCCCACATACGCTACGCCAAATAATGCTCTTATAGGACAAGGAATCTGGGCAACAGTTTTACTTGTCGGAGCTGTAACCTCTACCTACTACCAATCTGGACCTAATAGTAATAATGCTTATGAAACTATAATTGATTTTTTTTCTGCGACGAGCACCATATTCAATTTATTCACTTTTGGCTCTATATATATTCTACGTAAAAAGTTGCCTGATAATAAAAGACCATACAAAGCATTTTTGTATCCATGGAGTATGATCATTGTACTAATCTTATATTTTTCGTTCTTAGTACTTACTCTTATTACCGCATTAATTCCATCTATTATCGGAATTGCCTTGACAGCAACAGGGACTATTTATTATTCAATGAAAATTAAAAATAAATAGGCATTAGTTTTATTGAATGGAAAACGAATCTGCGTAAAGTTTTCCTTTCTTTACTTTCCCCTTAACATTTGCTATTCTTACTACATTACAAAAACCATCCTTAGCATGCGAATCAAGATGTTCATCTATATCAACATTTGCTACCTTGTATACCTCTCTGCCTATTTTAACTGATAAGCCACAAGATCTGTCTTTTGTATCAAAATTGCACATACCACAAGATGCAAACGTTTTACCACTTACTCTACCATCTGAAGGAATATCCTCAATGAATGCTTTCGATGATTTGTTTCTATCTGCCGCACAAGTTCCGCATCCTGCTTCGAGTGAATTTAACATTATAAGTAAAGTTATAAAAACTACTGAGATGTATTTATATATCATTTTTATTCTCCTTTTTTGATAGGTGATGTTTGTTAATAAGATTAACATTCGGTATTGCTCTTATCGCGATAGAGTTTAATATTACAATGCTTATCATGATAGCATATTTATAATGCTCAAAATGGGTTCCAAATCCTATTATGAATGATAAAGTCTCAAAGATAAATATAGATAAAATAAAATAGTTGATTTTTTTTAACATGTTCTTAACTCCTATTTACTAATTGTCAAAATATTTCCATCTAATGATGTTGCATAAGATCTTAAAGAAGAAGATGGCGGCCCAGCTGCAACATTACCATTTAAATTAAAACTACCACCATGTCCAGAACTGCAAACTGCGAAACCTTGGTTATTATATGCGTTCACGATATAAGATGAATGTGTGCATCGTCTCGAATAAGCTTTGATCTTTGTTCCAGAAGACTTGACAAGAAGCAAGCCTTGGCTATCAATGACGTTAGAGCCTAGGTATGATGTACCATTAATATTGTTCAAATTAGTATGCGGACTCTGACTAATATCTATTATTAGCTGATTTTGCTCACTGTCATCTTCATTATCATTAGGAAAGTTATAATTCTCATCGATATTATCTTCACAACTTTGTAACATACTTACCGAACTAAAAGCGAAGCATGCACACGCCATGGTGCATGATTTTTTTATAAAATCTCTTCTTTTCATTATTTAATATATTTAAAAAAAAGACAATTATTCAACATATTTATTCTATAAATCGCTCATAACGCTTTTTTAATCGATTACTGTAGCACCGCTTAGAACAATACCTAACATTCTTCCAATTTAACCTCCATTTTTTCCGCCAATTAAAAGGAAGATCACATACTTTACAAATTTTGGTTAGCTGTTTTAGTTTAACTCTTTTCATTCCTAGATCAATTAATTACTCCAATTATAGGTTTTGTATAAAACCTTCCTTATAAAAATTGGTGCAATTAGAATAGGAAATATGAGGTAGTTAAGAAAATTACTTTTAGAAGAGAATTCAATGTTATCTACGATTCTAATATTCCCTCCATCTTCAAGCACTTCATGAGTGTGCTCCCATTTTGTTAATCCAAAGGGTAATACCGATCCCATATCTTTGAACGAAAATGACACTTTATCGCTAGTATTATTACTATGCATTACCATGAAATCTTTCCAACCAAAAAACCAAAACCTCATATGAGCAAAAGCACCATCAAATGTCCCATCCCATTGAATAACTTTAACGGGTTGAAATGATATTAAATATTTTAAAAAAGCAATATCGTTAAATACTTTTTTAGCTTCGGTAAGGGATACATTCTTTACAAGCACTGATTGTTTATATCTCATATATCATGATCTACTTTCTATTTAGCATTTTTAAATATTTTCTTTCATAAGTTTATTTATGAACGAAATGTCTCCCGAAATAAAATTAAAATTCAATAAATGCTCAATGCTCACCCATTTTATATCATCGTGCACATTCTGTTTTATCTCTCCAAAGAAGGATTTAATCTTGTAAAAATTAATATCATAAATAGTATTACCATGCCTGTGCAGATTATTCATCAATTTTTTACCAATTTCTGTATCAAGTCCAAGTTCTTCCATTAACTCTCTTTTTAGCGCAACACGATTTGTTTCACCATACTCAATTTTTCCACCAGGAAATTCCCACAAGCCACCGCCCTTATCTTCCTTCGCTCGTTTTGCAATTAAAACTTTATTATTTTTAACAATTAAACCAGAAACGACAAAAATTGCAGGGAGCTTCATATTAGTTATCCCGAAATAGTGGTTCTATCCAAAGGGGACTGATTATGTTCTTTATATGTTTTTTGAGTTTAAAAAATCCTTTGTCTGAGTATTTCCAGAACGAAATATCCCAATCATGGTGAGCATATGAATATTTTAAATCTAAGCTATTCATAACATTAGGGATCATCTGCTTATACTTACCAACTGTAGGCGATGATAATTCAATTTTTGAAATATTATTTTTTGATGCCCAGGTTTTGATTATTTCAGATTGATCCCAAGTAAAAGTTGTAGTGTTTTTACTGTAATTAGTCTTACATATTTGAATTGTATTTTTGAGACATTTATTAGAGATATTCAAAGGGATTCTTTCTTGACCAAATGGGTTATATGACTCTGATTGAATAATGATAGGAGCATCCTTTTTTACATTAAATAATGATAGATCCTCTTCATAAATTAGATATCCTTTAGACATGTTATCAGATTTTGATTTCACTTGCTGAATTGGAATCGGGTTATAAACCTTTTGATCATCTATATATTTTTTTTTAATATTGAAATTTGGTGGAAATTCAAATCGCCTATTTGTGAATTTGTCAATATTTTCTTTAGAAGTGATATAGGCTTTACCTCGAGTTTGAAGTCCAGCTACCCAACGCCAAGATAGAGTATTCGATGCTGGATCCGCATCAATAAGATTTTTATAAAAAAATTCTGCGCCTAATTGCCAAGGTAATTCAAAATAAAAAATCCATAAACTAGCAAACCACATTCTAGTATGATTATGCAAATAACCATATGTTTTAAGATCATGTACCCATTGGTTAAAACAATCTAGATTGGTTCTTCCTCTAATTGCCTCGCAATAAGCAAAATCTTTTTTATACCTATCTTTCAAAATTTTTAGATCAACTAAATAATCATCCCAGACATTTGGTCTATGCTCCAACCAACCTTTCCAATAGGTCCTCCAACAAATTTCATCAATGAATTTCTCTACATTCCTGTAGGAAAAAAATTGTGAGACCTCACTAACTATCATCTCTTCAGTAATGATTCTTTTTGAAATAGCAGGAGATAAGCCACTAACGAAATTCTTGTTATAACTACCATAATCAAAATTCCTTTTATTTCTATAGTCAGGTAACTTTTTAGTTATAAATTCATTCAAAATAATTTTTGCCCCTGAGTTAGAGGTTATATTATCATAATAATTTTGATGGAATTTCATGATTCCCTTGTATCTTTAAAACCAGCATGAGGACAGAATAAATAATGAGCAATTATTTTTTTGAATTCTTTAAAATATTTTTATTCATATAATTATTAATTACAAATGCCTCAACAATGTGAGATAAAAACCAAAAAAAAGTAAGAAGAGGAATGAAAATTTTAAAATTAAGCTCTAAATGAGCAACACCAAGCCAAGTTAAAAATATCATCCCTATAGTTTTGGTTATAAAACCAATTGCAGAGAAGCCCACACCGTGTAAATTACTTTGTTTTGATGTAATATAAATGCCTACACCCAGATGCATCACATTCAAGAGAACAGGAGCTAAAACGCCAAGAAGAAAATAGAGCATATTATACCTATTGTTATTAAATATTTTCCTTCTAGCGACAACAATATGACTACTAAGTTTTTTAACATCAAAAAGTTTAAGCCAGAAGATTTTACTGGAGTAAAAATTATTACTAAGAGTCATTATTTAATAGATATTAAAAGAACTAGGTAGCTGATTACTCCGAAAGGAGAATAGGCGATGATTTTTTGGCTCACCAGCTACCTAGTATTTTAATGCATTAGTATTTTACTTAATTAAGGACATCTTCTTGATCAAGGTTTGCCCATTGACATTAATAGAGTAAAAATAAACTCCACCTGAAACTAACATACCTTGATTGTCTTTACCATTCCACTCAATATTATATGATCCACTATTTAGTCCACCTTTTAATAATTTTCTAACAAACCTTCCATTTATGTCAAAAACTGTTAACTCTACGCTTGCTTGTTCAAAAATTTCAAACCTAATCATTGTAGATGGATTAAAAGGATTAGGATAATTCTGCTTCAATGCAAACGTCTTTGGATTGATAAGTTCTTCAGA
>CEOP01145381.1_pt1 | contig 20601 bp, 16 predicted proteins | sample 361301 | NCBI WGS metagenome assembly CEOP01 (sample SAMEA2619548, study PRJEB7988) | marine metagenome | biome: marine biome (ENVO:00000447); feature: deep chlorophyll maximum layer (ENVO:xxxxxxxx); material: "saline water (ENVO:00002010), including plankton (ENVO:xxxxxxxx)" | depth 55 m
GGCGGTATTACTTGAGAAAAAGAAGTATCAGAGTCTTTATTTGAAATAACTCTTTCGGACCAGATCTTGGACCATTTTTCTTCAATTTCTAAAGGGTGATACTGCTTATCCATCTAGAATTGCGTATTTTTATTTTAATTTCTTACTTAATAATAATTCACTAATTAATGGAACAGGTCTGCCAGTTCCAGCTTTTACTGGAGTGCTATATGATGCAGTTGCAGCAATATCAATATGCGCCCATTTATAATCATTTGTGAATTTAGATAAGAAAGCAGCAGCATGAATTGTTCCAGCTTCTCTTCCCCCACCAATATTAGCTAAATCAGCATATTTAGTTTTGGTGCATGATTGATGTTCATCCCATAAAGGCAGTTGCCAGGCTCTGTCTCCGGAATCTTCACCTGCTTGAACTATCATATCTGCAAGATGTTGATCATTAGCCATGACACCGCTAGCATGCCTTCCAAGCGCGATTACAACCGCACCAGTTAAGGTAGCCATATCAATAACATGAGAGGGCTTATATTTTCCGACATACGTAAGACAGTCAGCAAGAATTAATCTTCCTTCTGCATCAGTATTTAATATTTCAATTGTTTGACCTGACATTGATGTAACAACATCACCTGGTTTCGTAGCTTTTGATGAACACATATTTTCTGCGCAACCCATAATGCCTACTACGTTTACATCAGCATTGAGTCTAGCTAATGTAGACATAACACCAAATACTGTAGCTGCACCACACATATCCCACTTCATTTCATCCATTCCAGGGCTAGGCTTAATAGAAACACCACCCGTATCAAATGTTACGCCTTTTCCAACTAAGGCAACCGGCTTATCTGAAGATTTACCACCTTTATATTCAATAACCATCATTCTAGCTGGTTCTTCACTTCCTCTTGAAACACTTAAGAATGATCCCATGCCCATTTTTTGCATATCTTTTTCATTGAAAGATTTAACTTTTAATTTTGGAAAATCTTTACTCATAGCCTTAACCTTTTTTTCAATAATTCTAGGCGTGCAATGATTTGCAGGTAAGTCGCCTAAATATTTAGCAGTATTTACTCCTTCTCCAATCGCATAGCCTTTTTTAACTGATTTCTTTGCTTTAGAGAGACTAGAACCTGAAAGGTTAGAAGTTAGTACTATTAATTTTTTAACTGATGGTTTTTTAATAGTTTTATTTTTTGTTTCAGAAAAAATATATACATTTGATTCTATTGTTTTAGCCACCATTTCGACTAACCAAAATTGATCTTTGCTTTTAGGAGCTACTGTTCCTGGCATTACAGAAATATCATTTGCCTTAAGTTGATTTCCTTTATGAGCAATCGACTGATACATGCTTATCCATTTATGTGTAGGGACATCTTTCTCTAAACCCTTTATTAACAAAATATTCTCTGCACCAATTCCATCTATTTTAGGAAGTAAAACAGAGCTTCCTGGATCTTTAAGATGAGATGAGATTGTTTTTAGGATGTAGCTTTTTGAGACAGCATTTAATTCCTTAAATGACGAATCACTCTTTGTATTTTTATTTATAACTAACACCAACATATCTGTTTTTAACGATGATAAGCCTGACGATGAAACATCTTTTAGTGAAATATTATTTAAAACTTTATATGCCATTTAAGTTCTCCTGTTATGGTATTTACTGATAAGATAAATATTGTAATGCATCATACTTCACAAGGCATATATAAAAGGAATATTCTTTCAAAAAGCTTGAATGCTGAAGTGCTAAAATCAACAATAGGAATACTGCTAATTTTCTTTTTTTTAGTTGTAGGATCAAGGTTTGTGGGATATTTTGAACAGGCTTCAGAAGGGTTATTAGACCCTAATTTAATATATAAAATTGTTGTTTTAAGATTCCCTGAGTTTATAACATTATTAATTCCGCTATCATTTTTTCTAGGTATAGTTATTACAATAAGTAGGCTATATGCTGAAAGAGAGATTTATGGATATCTCTCAGGAGGTATTTCTCAAATTGATCTTATTAAGTTTCTAATACCCCAGTCAATAATCTTTTTTTTCATAACCCTAATTTTAAGTATCTATGTAGCCCCTTATACAAAAGAGCTGTCAAGAGAAATAATCTCCATAGATACAATCGATGAACAAATAGAATCAATTAAACCAAAAAATATTTTTTCTCTTAAAGAAGTAGATGGATTTATGTACATTGATAGCAAAAATCAAGATTCAATTGGCGGAGTGGCACTATTTATATCAAATAATAACTCCTCATCTCTAATTCTTGCCGATAGATTGAATATAAACAAGTCACAGCCATCAATTAATTTGAACTTTCAAGATGGCTCGGTTTATAGAGATATATGGGGATTAGATTCATCAATCATTTCTAAATTTGATCAATTAAAATTTCCAATTGAGGAAGATAAAGATAGTAATTTAGAATTATCATTATCAAAATTATTTGATTTTTCATCTCAGTCGTCTGTGTCTCAGATGCAATGGAATATATCTATACCATTAACAATTTTTATACTCTTAGTAATGGGTGTGCATCTCTCCAAAGTAGAGCCACGCCAAGGAAGGCTGTCAGTGATGTTGCCGGCTATATTCATCTATATTTTGTATTTAAGTTTGCTTATCTTAGCTAGGGAATCTTTTGAGGATAGTTCACAAAAGACTCAATATTATATTTGGTATGTCCATTTTATCTTTTTTTGCTTCTGTGTTTTAAGTATTTTTAAGTCAAATTTTTATAATACTTCAAATTTGCTAGCCACTATTAAGAAAAAAAATTCTATTAAAATTTTATTGCTACTAATAGCATCTTTGATCTTCCTATGGATTGTCAGATGATAAAGATATTCAACATATATTTAATTAAGCGATCTTTTTATTTCTCATTCACTATATTAATATTTTTTGGGTTGCTTGATTCAATTTTTACTTTCATATCAGAGTTAGAGAATATTTCGCCTCAGTTCAACATTTTTATTATTTTCAAGCATGTTATTTTTTCGATGCCGCATAATTGTATTCAATTTTTAGAAGGCGCATGTTTGCTTGGCGTAATACTCGCCTTGGGAATTTCTCATCAAGAGGGTAATCTAAATGTATTAAGATCTGCTGGAGAATCTCCCTTGAAGATTATTTTCATAAGTTCTATTGGCGCTCTAATGTTGGCCATACCGTTAATAGCGTTTGATGAAATTAGTTTCAGGAAAATATATTTAAATTCAGAGGCTAATAAAAATATCTTATCTCAAAAAAATATCTCAAGTAATAAAGACACAACATGGATTAAGTCAGACAACTCTTATTTAAGTTTTGAAAATATTATTGATGATGATATTTTCAATGTTAGGTTTATAAAAACTGATAATAATGAAATCGTCTATACCGCTAAAGCTAATTCAGCAAAGGTATCTGAAAATAAGATTGTCTTTTCTAATAATACTTTATATAAAAATTTTGCTAATGATTCACTGAAAACTAAATCTGAGATTTTTACTATTCCAATCCAATCAAAGGTAGCTTTAAAAAATATCAATCATCTTGGCATTAAGAATATACATTCATACCAAAAATTTTTTTCAGAAAGCATTTTAGAGAACGATGTTTTATTTAAAGCACATTTAGATAAAGTTTTTTACAGGACAATTTTTATACCAATTTCTATAATGGCCTTAATTATATATTTTGGATCGTTAATATTTACATCATTGCGCGATTCAACTGCTGGTGGTCGAATTGTAGTTGCTGTAATAGGAGCATTTATTTATAAATTACTCCAAGACCTTTCTATCGGAGTATTTATATCCTATGGATTCCCAGTTTATCTTGGTGTAATCCTTCCTTCTATAATCTTATTCTTTATGAGCATTAGAGCTTATCAAAAAATTTAAATTTTTCTATAGGAAGTTCTTGAAAAATGATCACTTATTGAAAGTTTTTTTTTAGAAACGTACATTAATAGCAATGGTATTCCTGCAAGTAAGAAAGTAACTAAATTAATAAAAAATCTTATAGACACATGTTTTAAGCCTATTTTATTATTGTCTAGACTGTATATTTCAAATTTCCAAACTGCCATTCCAAGGGTTTTTCCTCCATTTAACCAAAAATAGCTATAAAAAAACCATGTACTAAAGATTACAAGAGACATGCCAATATTTGGATTTAAAGAAGAAACCTCTCCTGTAAAAAAGTACTTTATACCTAAGGCAATTGAGCCAACTAAAAACCAAACTCCCAATAGAAGAAATAGGTCGTAGATGCTAGCTGCAATTCTTCGAAGAGGGAATACAATATATGATTTATTGTTCATTTTGGTATAGTACTAAATTATTAGAGGAAATAAATAAATATGAATGCAAGCTCAGAATTTTTAGGACATCCAAAAGGATTATTTATCTGTTTTGCTACAGAAATGTGGGAAAGGTTTTCATATTATGGAATGAGAGCTTTATTAATTCTTTACTTAACAAAACACTGGGATTTTAGTGATGCTACAAGTTATTTAATTTATGGAGCCTATACCTCACTTGTTTATATAATGCCGGTTTTTGGAGGCATGCTTGCTGACCAAATTTTAGGATCAAAAAAAGCAGTAACCTATGGTGCAATACTCTTAGTGATAGGTCATTTAGGAATGACTATTGAAAGCAATGAGCAAATTTTTTATCTATCTTTAGCTTTAATTGTATCTGGAGTAGGCTTTTTGAAACCTAATATTTCAACAATGGTTGGTGCTTTATATAAGGAGGGTGACCCCAGAAGAGACTCTGGATTTACGATTTTCTACATGGGTATAAATATTGGAGCTTTTACAGCTACTCTTTTGTGCGGTTACTTGGGAGAGAAAGTCGGATGGGCTTATGGATTTGGAGCAGCAGGAATTGGAATGTTGATCGGCTTAATTATATTTTTAACGGGCCAAAAATATCTTGAGGGATTAGCGGAGCCCCCTTCAGAAAAATATAAACAGATTTACAATGGAGCCTCATATGAGACCTGGGCATATGTTTCGGGCGTATTTATGGTTTTAATAACTTGGTTCTTAGTTCAAAATTCACAACTAGTTGGTCAATTATTAGGAGGCTTTGGTGCGATCTTTATAGGAGCTTGGTTATTGTATGCACTGTTTAAATGTCCGCCAGAGGAAAGAGATAGATTAATTGTTGTTGGAATATTAATATTATTTTCTTTAATTTTTTGGGCTTTATTTGAACAAGCAGGTTCATCCTTAAATATTCTTACAGATAGAGGTGTCGATAGAGTAATTTTTGGATGGGAAGTTCCAGCATCTATGTTTCAATCATTGAATGCTGGATTCATTTTTACTATAGCTCCTCTTTTTGCTCTCTTATGGATAGCTCTTGCAAAAAGAAACATGGAACCTTCTACACCAATTAAGTTCTCAATTGGAATTATATTTGTTGGATTAGGTTTTTTAGCGCTAGTATATGGCATGCAATCTTCTGAAGGTCTTCAAACAGGCGTATTCTGGATTGTATTAATTTATTTTTTACATACACTTGGCGAGCTTTGTTTGTCCCCTGTAGGCTTATCTTCAGTTACAAAACTATCACCTCAAAGAATTGTTGGATTTATGATGGGTATGTGGTTTTTCGCATCGGCTGCAGGAAACTATGTGGCAGGTCTTATTGCAAGAGCTACTGCTAGTGAAGGAACTGAAGTTGCTGAAGGGGCTTTCTCATTAGTTCAAAAGCAAGCATTTATGGATGTTTATCTTGATGTTGGTTTAATTGCAATTGGATGCGGAATATTACTTGTTCTTCTTACCCCAATACTTAAAAAATTAATGCATGGCGCAAGCTAAAGGAAAAAAAGATCCAGTTAAAAAAAATATGGATAAATTCCATAAGCCAAAAACTCATAAGGATAAAACAAAATATAACAGAAAAGCTAAATCTAAGAATTCAGATTAAGATTTGTAAGAATCTTTGTATAGATATCTTTAAGCGTCCACAATTCGCTTATTTTTACATGTTCATCTATTTGATGAATTGAATTATTTACAGGACCTAATTCAATAACTTCTGTACCCATTTTGGCTATAAACCTTCCATCAGAAGTCCCGCCTTTTGCATTAAGTTCTGGAGAGTATCCAGTAACTTCTTTGATAGAATCCGACACAATATTTTTAAAAAAATTATTTTCTGTATAGTATGGATTCCCATTTAAATCCCAATCTAATTCATAATTTAGATTCAGTTCGTTAAGTATTGATTCAAAGTCAGACTTTAAGCTTTCTTCTGAAGACTCTGTAGAAAATCTAAAATTAAATATTATTTCGAGCTCTCCAGGAACTACATTATGAGCTCCAGTACCTGATTTAATATTTGAAATTTGAAAACTTGTAGGATCAAAAGCAGCATTCCCATCATCCCAAATTTTATTATTTAGTTTGGAAATTAAGTCGCCTGACAAAAGAATTGGATTAACAACTTTTTCAGGATATGCCACATGTCCTTGCTTGCCATATATCTTTAGAAAACCTCCAAGAGAACCTCTTCTACCAATTCTTACGCAATCAGCAACTTTTTCATTTGATGTAGGTTCACCAACAAGACAAAAATCTATGATTTCATCGTCTTGAATCATCCTGTCTATAATTTTATCTATAAATCCATCTTTAGAAGTTCCTTCTTCATTGGAGGTAAGTAAAATTGCCAATCTGAAGTTAAGCTCCTCTTTTAGGTTAAGGAATTCTTTTGCAGATTCTATGAAGGCTGAAACAGGTGCCTTCATATCAGCTGTACCTCTGCCATACAGAAGGTCTCCATCAATTGTCGCTGAGAAGGGTGGGTATTTCCATTTTTCTTCAGGACCTGTTGGTACAACATCTGTATGACCTAAAAAACAAAATAACTTTCCTGAAGTACCAAAAGTTGCGTATAAGTTTTCTACATTTTGATAATTAATTCTTTCACAATTAAAGTTTAGTTTCTCTAATTCCATCTCAATTAAATCAAAGCACCCCATATCTTTTGGCGATATAGATTTTATTTGAATAAGCTTTTGGAGAAGTTCAATCATTTGAATGCAATTCTTTATTTAAATCGGATATTTTGTTATTGCTTGTTGCAATAACTTTTCCGTTTGTTGAATTCCTATAATATAAAATATTACAAATACCTGATAATTCAACCGCTTTCATTATCTTTGATACACCATTGTCTAACATAGTTATTTTTGTACCAGCAGTTACATACAAACCAGCTTCCACAGTACAGTTATCACCTAGAGATATTCCAATTCCAGAATTTGCTCCTAGAAGACAGTTCTCGCCTATAGATATTTTTTTATCATTGCCTCCAGAAAGAGTTCCCATTGTGCTTGCACCACCACCAATATCAGAGTTATTACCAATTATTACTCCTGCAGAAATTCTACCCTCAATCATAGCTTTCCCAAGGGTTCCAGCATTAAAATTTACAAAACCTTCATGCATCACAGTAGTTCCCTCACTAAGGTATGCACCCAATCTTACTCTTGAAACATCTGCAATTCTTACCTTTTTAGGAACTATATAGTCAGTAAGACATGGAAATTTGTCTATAGATTTAATATATAGATCATTACCATTTAATTTAGATTCATGTAGCTTATTATCGATTTCATCTATCGAGACAGGCCCTTGATTGGTCCAGACAACGTTAGGAATATTTGAAAAAAGACCATCCAAGTTAATTGAATTTGGCAGCACAAACTTATTTGATAATAAATGTAATTTTAAATATGCTCCTTCAACATTCTCTATTGGTTTTTCTAAATCTTCATCACTCCAACTAATTTCAACCAGCTCTTGAGAACTATTTATAGATTTTATTATTTCGTTGGAAATTTTCTTTTCGCCAAATTCAATACATGGATAGTAGATATCAAGTATCTCTCCTTTTTTAGATTTATTTGCAATTCCTTTACATTGAATTCCCATAGTTAGATTATAGTTTTAAAAATTTGATTCATACCACTTTTTTTAAAGCAGATATCATTTTTTTTATTTTACTTGCCTTTATCAATGTTTTATCAGAATTCTCTATTTCAAAAGTATCTTCAACCCTTTCGCCTAGGGTGTTAATTCTTGCAGAAAAAATAGAAACATTATTCTCAAAAAATACTTTTGCTATATTAGCTAATAACCCAGAACTATCAGAAGTTTCAATTGTTATTAAATTTCTTCCTCTCTCTTTGTTGATCGACTCAGAAATATTAATTCTTTTTTCAAAGTTATTTCTTGTTTTTGCATTTTTTTGCATATTAGCAATATGATCGAATTGGATATAGTTTTTTTCTATTCTTTTAGATAGCTCTTTAAGATCAAATTTACTAAATTTTCTATCATGATGGGAGAACTTTGCAATGAAAGTATTTGCAGCAAAAATATTATCAATAGATGTAAAGATGTTTGCATCTATTATATTGAGTCCTGAATGTTCTAATATTTTTGTCAATTTATAAAAAAGACCCTCAGAGTTATCAACTTTGATAAATATTTCAATTAGATTTTCAAATCTATTTTTGCATCCCACAATTAAATCTTTATCTTTATTTTTAATAATTAGAGCTGATTGCCATTTAAGGGAGTTACTTGGATTCTTATTAAAATAGATATTATTAAGATTCGAAAAGTAATCTTTTAAGTAATTTTGATTATCTTTACTAAAATCTACTAAAGCATTCTCCATCCTGTCTTTCGCAATATCTGAGGACGCTTTCACAGGTTCCTTATTTATCTTTAATCTTGATAGTACGTATAAATCTTTTAATAGCTGATGCTTCCATCCATTCCATAATGCTGGGTTAGTTGCTCTTATGTCATTAATTGTTAAGAGATATAATAAATCTAATTTTTCGCTTTGTTCAACATGCTCTACAAACTCATTTACAGTTTCAGGTTCTGCAATATCTTTTTTTTGAGATATAGAAGACATTATTAAATGTTTTTGAACTATCCATGAAATCAAATTAGCGTCAGTTGATGACATGCCTAATCTTTTTGCAAAATTGAAACTTGTTTTTGCTCCAATTTCTGAATGATCTCCTCCTTTTCCTTTGCCAAGATCATGAAAAATACCAGCTATATATAGAATCTCTATCTTTGGAATTTTATTTATCAATTCATGTTCAAGCTCAAATCCGTCTTGTTTATAAAGTTTCATTTGCCGCATATTTCTCACAACTTTAAAAGTATGCTCATCAACGGTATAAACATGGAATAAATCAAACTGCATTTGTCCAACCACATCTGCAAATTCTGGTATATAAGCCTGAAGCACTCCTAGAGTCTTCATTGTTTTAAGAATAGATGAGAGATTATATTTAGACTTTAGTATTTCTAAAAATTGCTTAGAATGAATAGGGTCTTTTCTAAATTTATCATCAATTAACTTTATATTTTTCTTGATAAGAGATTTAGTTTGAGTATCAATTAAATTTAAATCTTTATTCTTACCAATTTCTATAAATACTTCAAAAATAAAACATTTATTGTGCCGAAGTTCAGTGTTGTATATTCCAATTCTATTTTTATATTTATATATACCATCTACCTGCTTTTTAAATATGCTTGGTAGTTTTTCATTATATTTTTCAAAAATAATTTCATTAAAATAAGAAATGATTGATGCCATCTCATAATAACTTTTCATCATTTTTTCTACGGAAACTTTAGAACTTTTTGTACTTAGTTTTGCATGTTTCGAAACTTCAATTTGAGCCTCAAAACTCAATCTATTTTTCTGAGTTGAGATATTAGTTGCAAACCTTAGAGATTTAATAAAATTATATGCTTTAAGGGCTTGTTTAAATTCACTATTAATTACATTAGCACTTGAGATAGCATCCATTGAATTTAATTCAAAGCAGTGCTGAAGAATCCATAGAGACATCTGAAAATCTCTAAGAGTTCCAGGTGACTCTTTTAAGTCTGGCTCAAGATTATATGCAGTAGAATAAAATTGACTATGGCGCTCCTGCTGTTCTAGAAATTTTGCATTATAAAAATTATTTTTAGACCATGCTCCTGACAGCGCTTTTGTAATTCTTTTATCTATATCTTGATTTGAAATAATAGGGCGTCTTGTAAGATAGGAAGTAAATTCTTTAAGATCTTTTCTTGAAATTTTTTTTACATCTTTTACTGATCTAACTGAATGACCTATCTTGTAGCCCTGGTCCCACATAAAGGATATAAAGCTTTCTAAATTTTTAAAACTGTCTACTTTATTTATTTCAATAATTGATAGGTCTACATCTGATATTGGAAACATTTCCTTCCTTCCAAAACCACCATTAGCGTATATTGCAAAATCTTGATCTAGACCAAGTTCAATAAACTTACTTTTAATATTTTTTTCAATACGATCAGAATACTTTTTTAGATATTTGTTGACTTTAGCTGGCTTAGAATAAATTTCAGAAAAGTCATTAATAAAATCTTGATTGAGTGTAATTATTTCCTTTTTCATTAAAACTCATCATTTCTTCTTGTAAGAATATCGAATCCATTCTTGGTTACAGCTATAGTATGTTCCCACTGGGCAGAATTTCTTCCATCTTTTGTCTCAACAGTCCAACCATCTTTTAAAGTTTTGCAATATTTGCTACCTTGGTTAATCATTGGTTCTATCGTAAAACACATCCCTTCTTCTAATTTAATACCTTTTCCCGATTTACCGTAATGAAGAACTTGAGGTTCTTCATGGTATACGGTCCCAATACCATGCCCACAATAATCTTCTACAACACTGTAATAGTTCTTTTTGGCATGTTTCTCTATTGCATTACCAATATCACCTAGATATGCTCCTGGACGAACGACCTCTATACCCTTATACAAACATTCTTGAGTAACCCTTACCAATCTTTGATTATGAGGTGCACATTTTCCAACTAAAAACATCTTTGATGTATCGCCATGCCATCCATCTTTTATGACTGTTACGTCAATATTTAGAATATCGCCTTCTTTAAGTATTCTTTCATTATTTGGAATACCGTGACATATAACTTGATTGATGCTGGAGCATATAGTTTTCTCAAATCCGTTATAACCGACATTTGCTGGAATTGCATTTTGAATATTTATAATATGCTCATTACATAATTTATCTAATTCTCCTGTAGAAATACCTGGAACAACATGAGGAGAAATCATTTCAAGAACTTCAGCAGCTAACTTTCCAGCTACTCGCATTTTTTTAATTTCTTCTGAAGATTTAATGGATATTTTCATTTTTTTTCATTTATATATAGACATAAGGCAACTTAATCTATAAAGTACAATTTTAATGTCAGCCTGTTATTTTAGCTCATTAAAATTAAAAAATTCTTTAAATAGATTCCCTAATTCTTTCACTAAAATTTACCTTTTTAAGGTTAACTCTAATGCCATTTAAAGCTATTTTAGCATTTGAGGATGGAAGTGTATTCCATGGAAAGGGTTTTGGGAAAGAAATATTTAATGTTGGAGAGCTTGTATTTAATACATCGATGACAGGATACCAAGAAATCATCACAGATCCTTCATATAAAAAACAAATAGTAACTTTTACACATCCACATATTGGGAATACTGGAATTAATACTGAGGATAGCGAATCAAAGATTATTCATGCTTCGGGTATGGTGGTAAAAAAATTCTGTGAAAAGCCTAGCAATTGGAGGTCATCAGAATCACTTGAAGAATTTTTAATAAAAAATCAAGTTATTGCAATATCTGAAGTTGATACTAGAGAATTAACATCATTGCTAAGAGAAAAAGGTGCAATGAATTGTTGTATCGGATCTCTATCTTCAGTTTCAGAACGAGATGCCATTAAGGCAGCTAAAGGATTTGAAGGACTTAAGGGAATGGATTTAGCTAAAGTTGTCTCTACTAAAAAAGAATATGAATGGAATGAAGGAACTTGGCCTGAAAATCATAAATCTGAAAAATCTTATCCTATTATTGCATTCGACTTCGGGATAAAAGAAAATATTTTGAGACTGTTGACAGAACATGTTGGGAAAGTAAAAGTTGTAAATGCAGAGACTCCTTTTGAAGAAATTATTAAGTTAAAACCTAAGGGCATTTTCTTATCAAATGGTCCTGGCGACCCAGAGCCTTGTGATTATGCAATAGAAAATATCAAAAAATTTTTAAAAGAACAAATACCTATTTTTGGTATATGTCTTGGGCATCAGCTTCTTGCTCTTGCAGGAGGAGCCAAAACACACAAAATGAAATTTGGTCACCATGGAGCTAATCACCCAGTTCAAGACATGTTATCCAAAGATGTTTTTATTACTAGTCAAAATCATGGTTTTGCTGTCGATATTAATACTCTTCCATCAAATATAAAGGTTACACATATATCTTTATTTGATAAATCTTTACAAGGTATAGAGTTTTTAGATGCACCAGCTTTTAGTTTTCAGGGTCATCCAGAGGCAAGCCCTGGACCTCAAGAAATTCAAATCCTCTTTAAAAAATTTAGTCTAATGGTAGAAGATTATGCCGAAACGTAAGGATATATCTTCTGTATTAATAATTGGTGCTGGACCAATTATCATCGGTCAAGCGTGTGAATTTGATTATTCTGGTGCCCAGGCCTGCAAAGCTCTCAAAGAAGAAGGATTTAGAGTAATTCTTGTTAATTCTAATCCAGCAACAATTATGACAGATCCTCTATTAGCAGATGCTACTTATATTGAGCCTATTCACTGGGAATCAGTTGAAAAAATAATAGAAAAAGAAAAACCTGATGCAATTCTTCCAACTATGGGTGGTCAAACAGCTTTAAACACGGCTTTAACATTAGACAAGAAAGGTATTCTTAAAAAGCATGATGTGGTTTTAATTGGAGCCAATCGAGAAGCCATAGATAAAGCGGAAGATAGACAACTTTTTGACGAAACCATGAAAGCTATAGATCTTGAAACTCCTTCATCTGGAATAGCGCATTCGATGAATGACGCGCTTGAGGTTCAAAAAAAAATTGGCTTCCCATGTATTATTAGACCTTCTTTTACTATGGGCGGTACCGGTGGAGGCATTGCTTACAATATTAAAGAATTTAAATCAATTTGTGAGAAAGGGCTCGAGTTATCTCCTACAAGTGAACTTTTAATTGATGAATCTCTTATTGGCTGGAAAGAATTTGAAATGGAGGTTGTTAGAGACTGTGAAGATAATTGTATTATTGTTTGTTCTATTGAGAACTTAGATCCTATGGGCATACATACCGGAGACTCAACCACAGTTGCACCGGCTCAAACTCTAACAGACAAAGAGTTTCAAATAATGCGAAATGCTTCTTTTAAGATTTTAAGAGAAATCGGAGTAGATACTGGGGGATCAAATGTTCAGTTTGCAGTAAATCCTGAGAATGGAAAGATGGTGGTCATTGAAATGAATCCAAGGGTCAGTAGATCGTCAGCCCTAGCATCAAAAGCAACTGGATTTCCAATAGCAAAAGTAGCTGCATTGTTATCAGTTGGCTATACACTTGATGAACTTAAAAATGATATAACGGGCGGCCTTACTCCAGCATCATTCGAACCAAGCATTGATTATATAGTTACAAAAATACCAAAATTTGCTTTTGAAAAGTTCCCTCAGGCAAGCCCAAAATTAACCACACAAATGAAATCTGTTGGAGAAGTCATGTCAATTGGTTCAAACTTTCAAGAATCATTCCAGAAGGCATTATGTAGTATGGAAGAAGGTCTTAATGGATTAAATTCTTTATCAACAAATGGCATGTTTGCATCTGATGAAATGATTAAAAGTGAATTAACAATTCCAGGCCCAAAAAGAATTTTTTATCTTTCTGATGCTATTAGAAAAGGTTGGACGTTAGAAAAAATCCATTCCCTTACAAAAATTGATTATTGGTTTTTAGACCAAATATCTGAATTGATTCATATAGAAGAAGAAATTAAGAGTATGAAGATTAAAGAACTGGACAAAAAATATCTTTTAGATATTAAAGAAAAAGGTTTCTCAGATAGTAGAATTGCAGAGATGCTAGGACTTACCGAAGATGCAGTAAGAGAACATAGGAAAAATCTTAATATAAATCCAGTTTTTAGAAGAGTTGATACATGTGCTGCAGAATTTGCAACCTCAACCTGTTATATGTATTCATCTTATGGAGGTAAATGTGAGAGCAGGCCGACTAATAACAAAAAAATTCTTGTTTTAGGAAGTGGGCCAAATAGAATAGGTCAGGGCATTGAGTTTGATTATTGCTGCGTTCATGCTTCTTTAGCGATGCAAGAAGAAGGTTATGAATCAATTATGGTGAATTGTAATCCTGAAACTGTATCCACAGACTATGATGTATCGAATAGGCTTTATTTTGAACCTATAACTGCTGAAAAAATTTTAGACATAATCGAAATTGAAAAACCTGAAGGTGTAATTATACAATTTGGTGGACAAACGCCCCTTAAATTAGCAGATTTTTTATCTGATAAAGGCGTAAATATTCTAGGTACAAACGTTGATGCTATTGATAGATCTGAAGATCGTGAAAGATTTCAAGAGCTAGTAAATAAATTACAGTTAAAACAACCCTCTAATGCAACTGCAAAGAATGTGAATGAGGCACTCGAAAAGGCTGAAAAAATTGGGTTTCCAATTGTTGTAAGACCGTCATATGTTCTTGGTGGAAGAGCAATGCAACTTGTAAATAACATAAAAGAACTAGAAAAATATTTAAATGAGGCTGTTGAAGTCTCAAACAGCAAGCCAATTCTTTTAGATAGCTATCTTACAGATGCAATAGAAGTCGATGTGGATGTTGTATCAGATGGAGGAAATATTGAAATTGGTGGTATTTTGCAACATATTGAACAAGCAGGAATTCATTCAGGTGATTCGGCGTGCTCATTACCCCCATATAGCCTTTCAGAAGAAATTCAGAACATAATGAAGAAACAGGCAATAGATATTGCTCAGGAGTTAGATGTAATTGGGTTAATGAATATCCAGTTCGCTGTCAAAGATAATGACGTATATATAATTGAAGTTAACCCGCGCGCTTCAAGAACGGTACCTTTTATATCTAAAGCAATTGGAAATTCTTTGGCAAAGGTAGCCTCCAAAGCAATGATAGGTAAAACTTTAAAAGATCAGATGTTCTCTTCTAAACTGCCTAAGGGATTGTCATTTGTAAAAGAAGCAGTCATGCCTTTTGATAAATTCCCGCATGTTGATCCAATACTTGGTCCTGAAATGAAATCTACAGGCGAGGTAATGGGCATAGGTCCAAATTTTGGTGAAGCTTACGCTAAAGCTCAAAAAGGGGCTAACAAAACTCTAAGAAGATCTGGAGTCGTATTTATTAGTGTAAAAAATTCAGATAAGAAATATCTTGAAAAGTTTGCTCCTGAAATAATTAATGCAGGATTTAATATTGTAGCAACTTCAGGAACTGCAGATTTTATAGAAGAGCTGGGACTATCAGTAAAAAGAGTTAATAAAGTTACTGAGGGAAGACCGCATATAGTAGATAACTTATTAAATAATGAAATTGATTTAGTGATCAACACAACTGAGGGAACACAATCTATTAAAGATTCTGCCTCGATAAGACAAAGCGCACTCAGGAATAAAATATTTTGTACTACGACTATGTTTGGAGCTTTTGCGATAATTGATGCATTTAAGAGCAATGAAGATAATTGGACATACAGCACGCTTCAAGAAATAAATAAATAATTTATCAAATTGTTATAATGCCATTATGAGCAGAATACCACTTACAAAAGACGGAGAAACTTCAATCAAAGAAAAGCTTTCAGAATTAAAGTTTAAGGAACGACCTCAAATCTCCCAAGCTATTGCTGAAGCAAGAGCTCATGGTGATTTAAAAGAAAATGCTGAATACCATGCTGCAAAAGAACTCCAAGGATTGATAGAAGCAAAAATCAGTGAAATGGAAAATGCTATAGCTAATGCACAAATTATTGATGTAAAAGAAATCCCTGAAACTGGTAGGGTTGTTTTTGGATCAACTGTAAAACTTTATGATATTGACGATAATCATGAGGTTATTTACAAAATAGTTGGAAATTTAGAATCTGATCCTGAAAAAGGATATATTTCTATTGATACTCCAATTGCAAAAGGACTTGTTGGAAAATTTGTCGATGATGAGGTGTCTGTTCAAACTCCTTCTGGAACTTTGAGTTACGAAATTCTAGAAGTAAAACACCTTTAAGCAATGCATTCAGATAATTGGGCTCAAAAAGCTAAACAAATGGGCTATCGGTCAAGAGCAGTTTTTAAGTTAGAAGAAATATTACAAAAAATAAGAATCAAAGATGTTCTAAATATTCTAGACTTAGGCTCAGCTCCAGGAGGTTGGTCTCAACTTACAAAAAAAAAATATCCTAATGCAGAAGTCTTTGCTATTGATGTTTTGGATATGGACCCAATTGATGGAGTAAATTTTTTTCATGAAAGTATTGAAAACATATCCAATATAGAAGCTATTAATTCACTAAAGGGTAACTTTAATCTTGTAATTTCGGATATAGCCCCAAACATAACAGGCATAAGCGCAATTGATGGTGAAAATATTTTTGAGTTAAACCAATTAACTATCGAAGTTGCAAAAAATTTTTTGGATTCAGGCGGAACTTTAATAATGAAGACATTTCAAAATAATATGTTAAAAAGTTTGAGAAAAGATATGGAATTATCATTCAAGATAGTACAAACTTATAAACCTGCTGCATCAAAAAAACAATCTGGCGAAATTTATCTTTATGGGGTTAAATAATTTATGAGTAGTTTTATGAGAAATTTAGTTGTATGGGTGGTCCTAGGATCGCTAATGTTTTATGTCTTTAATTATATCGAAAGTGGTTCGCCTAGTCAGGAAATTGAATTCAGTGAATTAAGAAAAGAGGCTCTTGGGGATAATGTAAAAGAAGTTACCTTTAAGGGTGATCGTGAGACTATGACAGGCACTTATTTAGATGGAACAAAATTCTATACTCAATATCATAAGGATGATAATTTTGCTGAGGTGCAAAATATTCTAAAAGATAATAATGTTCCATTTAGTTACGAAAAGGTTGAACAACCATCTATATTTTCACAATTACTTATTGGGGCTTTCCCAATAATATTACTCTTGGCTATATTTTTCTTTTTTATGAGACAAATGCAGGGAGGTATGTCTGGTAAAGGCGGCCCCATGTCATTTGGAAAGAGCAAGGCTAAATTAATGGAAGGAGGTAAGGTTAAAACAACCTTCAAAGATGTTGCAGGATGTGAAGAGGCCAAACAAGACGTTCAAGAGTTAGTAGATTTTTTGAAAGATCCTACTAAGTTTCAAAAACTTGGTGGAAAAATACCTAGAGGCGTTCTAATGGTGGGTCCTCCTGGTACTGGTAAAACACTTATTGCAAGGGCAGTAGCAGGTGAAGCAAAGGTTCCTTTCTTCACAATCTCTGGTTCTGACTTTGTTGAAATGTTCGTTGGTGTTGGCGCATCAAGAGTTCGAGATATGTTTGAACAAGCAAAGAAACAAGCACCATGCATTGTTTTTATTGATGAAATTGATGCTGTTGGAAGACACAGAGGTGCAGGGCTTGGTGGAGGTCATGATGAAAGAGAACAGACATTAAACCAGTTACTTGTTGAGATGGATGGTTTTGAGGGTAATGATGGAGTGATTGTTATTGCAGCAACTAACAGACCAGATGTTCTTGATCCTGCATTGTTAAGACCTGGAAGATTTGATAGACAGGTTGTGGTGGATTTACCTGATATTAGAGGCAGAGAAGCCATCCTGAAAGTTCATATGAGAAAAGTTCCATTGGATGCAGATGTTGATCCTTTAGTGATTGCTAGAGGCACGCCTGGTTTCTCTGGAGCAGACTTAGCTAACTTAATTAATGAAGCTGCATTATTTGCTGCAAGGTATTCAGATAAAAAAATCGATCAATCTCATTTAGATTTAGCTAAAGATAAAATTATGATGGGTGCAGAGCGAAAGTCTATGATCTTAAGTGAAGAGCAAAAAAGAATAACTGCATATCATGAGGCAGGACATGCCATTGTAGGAAAACTTTCTCCTAAACACGATCCTGTATATAAAGTTACTATAATTCCAAGAGGAAGAGCATTAGGTGTAACGATGTTTTTGCCTGAAGAAGATACATATATGCAAAGCAAAGAATATCTAGAAGGAAGAATCGCTGCATTATTTGGAGGAAGAATCGCTGAATGTATTATTAATGGAGATAAGGGTATTACTACAGGTGCTTCTAATGATATTGAGGTGGCAACTAATATTGCAACTAGCATGGTTACTAAATGGGGGCTTTCAAAAAATGTAGGACCGCTAAAATATGGTGAAGATGAAGGAAGTCCATTCCTTGGAAGATCTGTAGGAGCGCCATCTCAAAACATGAGCAACGAAACAGCTAAATTGATAGACAAAGAAGTGAAATCAATAATTGATACATGTTATGTAAAAGCTGAAAATATATTAAAAGAAAATTTAGATAAACTTAATGTAATGGCTGATGCGCTTTTGAAATATGAAACTATAGATGCTAATCAGATTGATGACATTATGGCAGGCGCCACGCCTAGAGAGCCAAAAGGTTGGTCAGACGATACTCCTTCTGGCAAAGCATCTAAAAAAACTTCAATAAAAGGAACTGCAGAAGAGTTATAATTTTCACTAATGAATCTAAAATTTGGCACCGATGGGATAAGGGGACCTGTTGAGAGCGTTATAACACCCGAGGCTTGTTTAAAAATTGGACATGCTACTGGCATTGTCATGAAGGAGCTGGGGTGGAATACAGTTGTAATTGGAAAAGATACTAGAATATCTGGTTACATGCTCGAATCCGCTCTTCAAGCTGGATTTATAGCTGCTGGTGTTAATGTAAATCTTTTAGGTCCATTGCCTACACCAGGCGTAGCATATCTTTCAAAAACATTAAGAAATAAATTTGGAGTTGTAATTAGTGCATCTCATAATGATTTTCTAGATAACGGAATAAAAATTTTTAATGAAGATGGAGAAAAGATCTCAAGAGATATTGAAAAAAGAATTGAGAAGTATATTTCTTCAGATTTAATCCCAGTAGAGACATCTAAGATAGGCAAAGCTTACAGGTTTGATGAATCAGGGCCTAGATACATAGAGTTTTGTAAATCTACTGTGCCATCAGATATATCATTTTCATCTCTTCGAATTGTAATAGACTGTGCAAATGGAGCTTGTTACAAGGTAAGCCCTAAAATATTTGAGGAATTAGGAGCAGAAGTTATAACAATTGGCAACAAGCCTGATGGATATAATATAAATCAGAAATGCGGATCAACTCATCCAGAAGTTGTTCAAGAAGCAGTTATTAAACATAGAGCTGATTATGGTATTTCACTTGATGGTGATGGAGATAGAGTTATTTTAGTAGATGAAAAGGGGAATATTCTAGATGGAGACGATTTACTTTATATTTTAGCTTTCTCAAATCCAAATAGAACGGGTCCATGGTCAGGCGTAGTAGGTACGCTTATGAGTAATCTTGGTTTAGAAGACGGAATAAAGAAACTAGGATATGAATTTAAGAGAGCAGATGTTGGTGATAAATATGTTAGCAAGATGCTCTCTGATAAAGGCTGGATGCTAGGTGGAGAGGCATCAGGACATATTATATGTAAGGATTTAGTAAGCACTGGTGATGGAACCATTGCAGCTCTCAAAGTAATATCATCATTATTGCTATTAGAGAAAAAGCCAACAGAAGTTTTGTCTAACTATACAAAGATTCCTCAAATAAATAAGGCTGTACAAGTTTCCAATAAAGATATCATCAATGACAAGGACCTTAAATCTTTTTTAAAAGAAATAGGATCTGACATGACTGTTGGAAGAGTATTGGTAAGACCATCAGGTACGGTATCTAAGATTAGAATTATGGTCGAAGCACCAGAAAAAGAAGTTGCAGAAAAGTACGCTCAGGATATTGAAAAAATCATTAGGTCAAAAGCATGATAATTGCTAATTGGAAATGTAATGGAAGTATAGAAATGATGCTTTCATGGACAGATGATTATGTGAAAGAATGCGATGATATTCATACATTTGATACATTTGTGGGAGTGGCACCACCATCAATATATTTTGAAACGTTTAGCGTAGAAATTAGTCATTTAAACATTCTTGGGGGAGTGCAAGATATAGATTATTTAGATGGATCAAGAACTGGTGCAATCTCTGTTGATATGTTGATTGATTTGGGTTGCGACTTTTCAATAATAGGCCATTCTGAGAGACGACAAATATTTAATGAAGATAATAATTTGATAAGAAAGAAACTTAAAAGTCTTAATGAAAAAATTATGACTATATTATGTATTGGTGAAACAAAAGAAGAAAATGATAAGGGTATAACAAAAGATGTGCTTAAAAATCAACTTGAAATAGTTAATGGATTAGACCTAGATACACAATTTACAGTTGCTTATGAGCCCGTTTGGGCAATTGGGAGCGGAATAACACCTAAACCAAAAGATATAAATGAAATTCATAAATATATAAAAGATGTTGTACA
>CEOP01026442.1_pt1 | contig 20577 bp, 22 predicted proteins | sample 361301 | NCBI WGS metagenome assembly CEOP01 (sample SAMEA2619548, study PRJEB7988) | marine metagenome | biome: marine biome (ENVO:00000447); feature: deep chlorophyll maximum layer (ENVO:xxxxxxxx); material: "saline water (ENVO:00002010), including plankton (ENVO:xxxxxxxx)" | depth 55 m
GGCATTGATGGGGGAGCAGATCCAGCAGCCGATGGGGTAGTTCAGTCAGCCTAGGTTTCGCCCCAACAAACCGGAACTGAGAGTGGCCCCCTGAATGCCCAGCCCCCGAATTGAACTGGAGGGGCTTCAGCATCGAGGCGAAGCCGGTGTAGTCGATCGAAAATCCTTGGTAAGGCGACATCGCCGACCAAGCTTCTTGATGCCGCAGCTCCAGCGCAGAAGTGTGGCCCCGCTCCGAAGGTTAAAGCGGCTGAGGTATCTCGCGTAATGTCGAACAGATCCGGATCTTTAAAATAGTTTTCATCTCGGTTAGCCGAACTGAACATGAAGAAAACTCGTTCATCGGGTTCGAAGTCGACTTCAGCGTAGGAGTGCTCCACCGCTACCCGTCGGGGAGACATGCCGATGGGGGCTATCCAACGGCAATACTCTTCAAAAACTTGCTGCCAAGAGACCTTCCCCGTCTTTGCTAACTCCAGTTGCTCTGGGTGTTTGAGGAGCGCCCAAATAGCGCCAGCGATCGCATCCCGTGGCTCATTTTGCCCGCCGGAAATAGTCAATTTGATGTTTGCTCTCACCATTTCATCAGGCATGCCGGCGTGGGTCATGACGGAGAGCAAACTCGAATCAGATTGTTGGAGAAGTTGCGGAAGGCGTTGATCGATAGCTCGGTCGATGGCTTTGGTAGCGGCCTCGCAACGTGCTTCGATATCAGGGTCTCCGATGTAGTTCGCGATGCCATCGATCATGGCCTGACTCCAAGCATCAAGGTCTACGAACCTAACTTGGGTCAAACCCGTTATAGCTTTCAACGCTTCTCCGCTCGTTGCGGTTGCGTAATCTGGAACCAAGTCGATAGAACCTGATTGCGCGAACTTATCCAAGATCGTGTTCGTCAAATTTAAGAACAGCTCAGACCAAATCTGCTCCACTTTCCGTGGTGAGATAGTGGGGTAGTAGACAAATCTTTCTTTCCTGTGTTCGTCACCATCTTTTCGCATCATGTTGTGCCCCATGAGCACGTTCATCAGCCCACCTGGTTGATCTGACGAAAATACGTTGACGTTCTTTTCACACGTATGTATGTCATCGCGACGAGTTATCAGCGTGGCTCCAAGTTCGGGGACGTAACAAATAGGCGCGGAATCTCGCATTTGGGCCAGAATTGGGTATGGATCATGCCAAAAGGCGGCAGGATCGATGTTGATAACCGGGGCAGATGACATCAGCCCAGCATTGCAGAGATATAGAGGTTGATGAGACGCAACCGTGAGACGCTGAAAGCAGAACGCCAATGAGTCACTCAGTAGTTGAACTAGATAAGCGCTACAGCGATCGCTCTCTTACTCCGACACAAGCGGTTGAAGAGTGCCTTGAGGCTATCGAGGAGCTAGACCCGACCTTAGGTGCCTGGCAGGAGGTGTATGCCGAAGAAGCTCGAGCCGCTGCTCGAATTGCCGATGCTGAAGTTTCTTCTAATAGGAGGAAGGGCCCATTTCATGGTGTGCCGTTTGCGTTGAAAGATATTGTTGAAGTCGAAGGCAAGCGCACTGCTGCAGGGTGTTTCGAATGGAAAGACCGCCAGTCGACGATGACCGCAGAGGTGGCGCAGCGATTAATAGATGCAGGGGGAATTCTTCTCGGGAAAACAAAAACAGTTGAATTTGCTATGGGTGGCTGGGGCACTAACCAAAGAATGGGCACCCCCCACAATCCATGGGACAAAAATGTTGCCCGAACGCCCGGAGGCTCATCGAGTGGGTCGGGAGTTTCGGTCGCCAGCGGTATGGTGCCGTGCGCTATAGGGACCGACACCGGCGGATCAGTTCGCCTACCTGCAGCATTTTGTGGCATAGCTGGTCTTAAGACCACTGAGGGTTTGCTGCCGACTAGTGGCATTGTTCCCTTGTCTCACACCCTAGACACGCCTGGGCCCATGGCTCGATCCGTTGCAGACGTTGCAGTTATGTTCGATGCACTGGTTGGAGGCCCAACTGGAGTCGATCTAAACGGTGGTGTGCATGGCATGAGGGTTGGTTGTTTGCCAGATGATGAACGTAGCGGTATAGAGCTAACTCAACTTGCTGCTTATGACCGATCCTTAGAACTTCTAGCGGAACTTGGCGCCGAAATTATGCAGTTCAAGCCACCGAAACCGTTCGAAGAGATGAAAGTGTCCACCTTCGTAATTGTCACCGCTGAGGGATACTTTCATCACCAGAAGATTATGGATGATCCGGAAGCATTAGTCGATGAGCATGTTCGAGCTCGTTTTGCACCTGGAGTATCGATCTCCTCAAGTGACTACGTTGGTGCTCTGCTCGAGCGCGAAAATGATCGACAAAAGTTTTTCGAATCGATGGCACATCTTGATGCTTTAGTGACTCCTACGACTCCAATGCTGCCGCTGCCGCTTAGCGAAGCAGATGAAGAATCAACCCCCGCTCGATTTACCCGAGCTATCAACTATTTGTCTATGTGCGCGACCTCAGTTCCCTCGGGAATCTCAAACGAGAATCTTCCAACGTCGCTTCAAATTGCATGCCGAGGTGGCGATGAGAATATGTCGCTACAAATCGCTGCGGCATTCGAAGCGGCTCGAGGAGATCTTCCTAATCCACCTCTATACAACTAGACCAAAACGAAATCGAGACGGGAAAATTAAATGCATCTTGTATGGATTCGAACCGAAGGTGGAAAAACAGTTATCGAGGACTTAGAAGTTCCTTCGACTAGGGAGATTCGCGGTTATGAGACGCCCGTCATCCCTATTACCGGAGTCATCTTTCGGACCGCCCAACCAGAAGTCTCCATGGACTTTCATAATGCTCCAAGACGTCAAATAGTTCTGCCGTTGCAAGGAGAAGTTGAGATTGAAACGGGTGATGGTGACTCTCGAATTATTGGTGCTGGCATGGCGCTGCTCGCAGACGATGTCGACGGTCAGGGTCACAAATCGAAGTTCAGTCCCAACGATGCGGTGACGCTGTTTCTGCTGTTGCCGGATGAGTTGGATCCAACTCAGTGGAGGGTAGATACTGAGGTTTAGCGGTCATGTAGGACAAACCTGACACGTTTAAATCCGCGCCCTTTTGACTCGGTTTTCGTTATCTCGATCCGACCAACTTCACCGGTTGAAGCTACATGTGTTCCTCCGTCCGCTTGTTTATCTAAACCCACAATGTCAACTACTCGAATTTCAGAAACGCTTTTGGGGATCAGATTCACTTTTGTCCGGATTAAATCCCTGTCTAAAACTGCTTCGGAGAGTGGCAGAAAAGAAATTTGCACTGAGCGATCGGCTGCCACTTCAGCATTACAGAGCTCTTCGATTTGTTGAGCGAATCCCTCGGGGAATTCGTCAAGTTCGAAGTCCATCCGACCAGAAAGAGCAGCCATGTTTCCCCCGGTCACCACTTTCTGCCAGCGCTGCCACATGACCCCGCAAAGAATATGCATCGCTGTGTGTGTGCGCATCATGTGATGACGGCGGTCACGGTCGATAAGGCCAGTAACCAATGTGCCTTCAGTTGGTAGGTCACCGCCAAGTTGGTGCCAAACCCGACCATCAATGGTCTTGACATCTTCAACAGGACTTTCGACGCCGTTCCATTTCAGGATTCCAGTGTCATGAGGTTGACCACCACCTGTTACGTAAAAAGCAGTGCGATCCAATTCGATTCGGTTCTCTTCTACTGATTGGACGGTGGCGTCGAAACTATCGATTGATCCGTCTGATAAGTACAGCCTTTCAGTCACCGTGTGCTTACCGACCTTTCCATTGTGGCTTTCTTTTTTCAGCGAATGCTTGAGTTCCCTCGACACTGTCTTCAGTGCTGGCAAGTAGACGAAAGAGGTGCTGCTCCAGCCGTAAACCATCTTCTAACGGCATGCTTAAACCTTGAATCGCAGCTTGTTTGATTGCGCGCACTGCGAGTGGACCAGACTCTAAAAGTTTCTCAGCCATAGCTTGTGCAGTGGGCATCAATTCATTTAGGGATACCACCTTGTTTACGAGACCCAACCTGTGCGCCTCGTCGGCATCAATGCGTTCACCGCTATAGAGCATCCATAATGCTTGACCAAGTGGGATTGAGCGCGGGAGTCTTTGAGTCCCGCCCCCACCAGGTAACAGCCCTAACAAGACCTCCCCCAGACCGAATTGAGCGTTGGTGGAGGCGATCCGAATATCGCAACCTAATGCTTGTTCAAGGCCACCACCGTTACAGTGACCATTAATGGCGGCGATCACGGGCTTCCATATCTCAAGTCCTCGCATTAGATCTCCTCGGCCGGCGGCGGCGAAGCTATCTGCGGGTTCAGGCTGGGAGTTGAAGTTTTGTTTGATATCGCTTCCGGCGCAGAAAGCTTTGTCACCAGCCCCTGTCAAGATCGCCACCCAAGCTGAATCATTGTGAGCGAAGTCGGTCCACACCTCCGCCAATCTGTCATATGTGGGTTGATCACAGGCGTTATATGCCTCTGGGCGGTTGATGGTTACATAGGCAATGCGATCGCGAATTTCGTAGATAACGCTTTCCATGAATGCCCTCCCGATAGTTCCTAATTATCTTTGCAGCACTTGGAAACACGTGCGTCACAAAATGACCGGCGGCAGCTAAGCGTGCCGGGGTTCTCGCTTAGTTCTTTGTGGAGTTGAGGTACAAAGTTTGCGTTGAGGGCCCTTCGCCTAGGATCCTGTGTAAGTGGATATAGGTAAGGCACATGTCAAAGCAGCTTCTATTGGCATTGACATTGGGGGTACCAAAACCCTGGGAGTGATGCTGAGCGAGCAAGGAAACCTTTTGGCTCAGCTCAGATTTCCAACGCCACCAGGTTCCGTGGAGATCGTTGAGCTCGTTCTTTCGATCTATTCCGAGCTGAGTGGCGAAATTGATAATGATGTCCAACTTTCTTGTCTCGGTATAGGTGTTGCGGGCCTAGTCGATACAACAGGCGAGATTTATCATGCTCCCAACTTGGTTAATGCTGACGGACTTCGAATTAGAGAGTTGATCGCTTCGAAGGTCGATGTGCCAGTGCACGTTGACAACGATGCAAACTGTGCGGCCTTAGCGGAGATTCGACTGGGAGCTGCGAAAGATATTGGCAATGCATTAGTCGTCACACTGGGCACTGGCATTGGTGGTGCCGTTGTAGTCAATGGCACCGTTTTTCGCGGTGGATTTGGTTTGGCCGGCGAGCCGGGTCACATGCTTGTTGATCCCAATGGCATTCGTTGTGCATGTGGGGCTAACGGCTGTTGGGAGTCCTACGCGTCGGGCACGGGCTTGCGTAATCTTGCAGTTCGGCGGGCTGAAGTAGGAGAGCTTCAAGATGTTGTCAAAGGTTTGGGAGGACGCCACGAGGGCATCACGGGCGAACTTATTTCTCAGGCAGCGTCTGGAGGTGACAAAGAGGCAATAGCTGTTGTAGACGAATACGCGAAATGGGTGGCTATTGGATTAGCTAATTGTGCCGCTTTGCTTGACCCCGAAATGATTGTTTTAGGTGGAGGGATAGTTGGGAGTTGGGGCCTTTTCGGACCAAGAATTTGTGGGGTGTTTGATGGATTCCTGATTGGATCGGAACAGAGAAGTTCGGTTCTGATTAAGCCAGCAAAAATGGGAGAAGCTGCTGGAGCGGTCGGTGCGTCTCTACTCGGAACGGTTCGGGGCGCTGCGCAGTGAGGCAAGGGACCCGGTTCGAGAGAGAATGACTGGTTGAACCGTAACCTGATTTGTTGGTACCACCAGGGAGAGTTAGATGGCAGATAAGAAGATGAAAGAATTACTTGAATGGCGTGAGAACGTGCCTGCTGGTCGACTTCTTAATCCCGGCTTGCCTCCGTTTGATCTGCTGAACGCGTCAGAGTGGTCGGTACTTGATGAAGCACCAGGCAGGCTGGAACTGATGTGCGATCTGCCTGAAGTAACGCTGAACCCAGCAGGACAGCTTTTCGGCGGTTTTACTGCTGCATATGTAGATATTGGTTCGCTGTATGCGGCACAAAGCGACGTTGAAGGAACGCCTGGCTTCCAATCAACAATCAATATGCGACTTGATTACTTCGAGGCCATCACTGAAAGCCCGTTCCGTATGAGCAGCGAGGTCATTCACCGTCGCGGGGAGACACGTCTAGTCGGATGCAGGATGTATCAAGGTGAGTCGTTAGCTGTCTATGCGCTCACAACCATGAGACATCAGCCGCTATCAGAGGTGTTTTGAGAGTCTTCTTTAGGATTGCAAGACGGTCCCCGGCAGCCTCATAGATGCCATTTGGTTTGTAGAGGTGGCATTTAAGTCGTAGCTGAGTGACCTGTAGGGTCATGGGATGAAAAAGTTTGCCGTTTCCGGTTTGCTCGTTCTCGTCTTAGCAGCGTGTTCTTCGACATCAGACACTCCCGTAGCAATGGTGGAAGACACAGCGACAACTATGGCTGAAGATGCTTTTGTCGGGGAGGAACCCTCGCCGGCAGAAGCAACAAAATCGCCAGAACTCATGCAACTTGAAGAAACCTGGGATTTTGCTGCCTCCAGGCCCGGGTCTGATATCGGTCAAGTTTTTCAGCTGTTTCGCCTGAAACAATCCTTGGGTCCGAAAAACCTGGCTTGTTATGACCAAGAATCAGGAAATGTTTGCGAAGAAATTGTGGAAGCCATCAACGTTGTAGGGCTAACTGAGCAACAACTGACCTTACTTTTAAACTCCCTTGAGCTCCCACATAGAGTGATTGAGCGTGACTGTGAGCTTCTGATGGTCACTGAAGAATTCGTGGCGGGGAGAGTCAATTTCTCTGTAAATGATGGCCTCGTTACTGGGTGGGCATCTGAGGGCGGAGGTAACTTTCTAGACCAAGAAAACTGTTGACTTTGCTGGCCCTTGATCGGCGTTGACCTTCGAATTGTGGGGGCCAAGTCTGATGAATTCAACCTGTTGTCTTGAGATCAACCCGCTCATCGTAGAAACAGAGCATCCCAGCAATAGAAGACATCTCTTCAATAGGCGTCTCATAACACCAGACCACATCCTCGGAGTAATGATCGGCCGCCTTGAAACTCCAGTAGTTAGCGTCGCCTTTGTAGGGGCAGTGACTGACACTTTGAGAAGGTGTGAGGAGGTCCATGTTGACATCCTCGCGAGGAAAATAATGTCTAGGCGGCAGCGAACCTTCAAGTAATAAAAGAGTCGATGATGATTGCGCCACAGTCTCTCCAGAGACGCGCACAGTCACCTGCTTATGTACTTTTTGGATCTCAATATGACTTTCCACGTGATCATCTTAGATCTGTTATCACCAGTGAAAGAATTCACCCAAGAATGTGATGGTCATAAGGCCTAAAAATCCGACGTACGATTTAACCGTTTGGTTGGTGAGGCGCACAAAATCACAGGGGCAGCTATTCGTTCGAAAAAGCTAGATAGAGATAAGGCAGGAAGGAGATGAGATGATTCTGAAGCAGTACTACTTGCAATGTCTCTCTCAGGCCTCGTACCTAATTGGCGACGAAACTTCTGGCCGGGCAGTTGTTGTTGATCCGAGAAGAGACATCGAGGAGTATCTGCGTGATGCTGCAAGACTCGAGCTTTGTATCGAGCTAGTTCTAGAAACTCATTTCCATGCTGACTTTCTGTCTGGTCATTTAGAATTCGCGCAGGTCGGCGCAGAAATTGGCTTTGGCTCTCATGCCCACACTGAATTTCCAGCACGCTTATTTGACGATGGCGAACATTACTCGTTAGGTGAAGTGACGCTCGAAGTGCTCCACACTCCGGGTCACACCCCGGAAGCAATCAGTATCGCTATCTATGAAACATCTGAATCAGATCACCCGCATGCTGTACTGACTGGTGACACGTTATTTGTTGGAGACGTTGGTCGCCCAGACCTCCTCGTCAGCGCAGGATGGTCAAAAATCGAACTTGCCGGAATGCTGTTCGACTCGATTCACGAGAAACTCCTGTCGCTGCCAGACGAGACAATTGTTTATCCAGCGCATGGAGCGGGCTCGGCATGTGGCAAGAATCTTTCTAATGAAACATGGTCCACCATTGGAGTTCAACGAAGCGAAAACCAAAGTGTCCGTATTCGCGATAGGGATGAATTCATTGAGTCGATAACAGAAGGACAACCCGCGCAACCCATGTACTTTGCCTACGACGCAGAACTGAACGGCAAAGTAAGACCAATTAGGGAACAAGGCCAACTCAAAAATCTCACGGCAAAGCAAATAAAGTCAGTAATTGAGGATGGCGGAGCGGTACTCGATGTTCGAGATCCAGAGATTTATGCCCTTGGCCACCTATTGGGAAGTATCAATATTGGACTTGATGGACGCTTTGCTGAATTCGCTGGAAGTGTTATCGATCCCGCAGCACCAATCGTGTTGTGCGGTGCCGAGAAACAAATCGTAGAAGCGCGAACACGTCTTTCACGTATTGGTTACGACCAGGTCCGAGGAGCGGTTCTGGTTGAAGATTGCGACCCTGCAGCAGTCAATCGGACGAATCGAATGACACCCTCGAAGCTGGAAACGCTGCTCAAAAATAATTCCTCAATTTCCATTCTCGATGTACGAAACGCCGGCGAGATCTGTGACGGATTTATCGAAGGCTCAACACATATTCCCTTGAGTAGCCTCACCCGACGGATAAGTGAAGTGCCAAGCGGAAGCGAACTTGTTGTCTATTGCGCAGGCGGATACCGAAGCTCGATCGCGGCTAGTCTGCTTCGCTCCGTGATTCCTCACATCCGGGTTTCGGACCTTGTTGGGGGATTCTCAGCCTGGAGTGAACAGGTACAAATCGACCAAGCTCCTTAAGCGACCAAGCCGGATTCGTTCTGTGAAATGATTAAGTTTGGTTTGCGCTACTGAGCGCTGTCGCTGAACCTTGGAGAACGCGGTGGATGAATCAAAAATAGGTGCCCTGTCAAAACGAATTATGGGCGCATATGAAGGTGCCCTTGTTTCAGGCATGATCTATCTCGGAGACGAAATGGGCCTTTATCGAGCTATGCAAGGGCAAGGACCAATCACAAGTGACGAAGTTGCCGCCCGGGCTGGACTGCACGAACGTTTCGTCCGCGAGTGGCTCTCCCTGCAGGCAGCAGCAGGTCTCATCGAATACGAGGGAGATGGCTTGTTCCATTTGTCGCCTGAAGCTGGTCTGTTACTGGCGGAGGAGGACGAAATCCGTTCTATGGCGAGATACTTCGACAATTTCCCTCAAAGAACCGCTCTCTTGTCTGAAATACCTCGTTCCTTTAAGACAGGAATAGGTATCTCCTGGTCCGACGTCGAAAAGGGCGGAACCTCAGGTCGAGTCCAGTGGATGGAGCGCCTTTTGCGCCCTTGGTACGAACAGGTGCTCGTCCAGGAGGTACTTCCTGAACTTGAGGGCCTAATGGAAGAGTTAAATACTGGTGTTGCAGTCGCGGATGTCGGGTGTGGCAGTGGTGTCGCAGTTGTCACAATGGCTGAAGCATTTCCCAAATCAGAATTCCATGGCTGGGAAATAGCACCCTTGGCCCTTGACCGGTGTAGAGAAAATGCGATCCAAGCCCGAGTGTCGAACGCTTCTTTCCATGATGTCCGCGACCATAAGTTGCCAGAAGATAGAAGTTTCTCTTTCATTGCAACCTTCGACTGTGTTCACGATATGACCTCACCCGAAGAACTTGCTAGCGCTATCTACAACTCGATGACGCCAGAAGGTCGCTGGTTGATAGTGGACCCAACAAGCAGAGGCACTTTAGAAGAAAATATAAAAATGCCTCTCGCCGTATTCGGGTACGCAGCATCAGTTGCTGGGTGTTTGCAGTCGGGGATGAGTGAATCAGGAGGCGCAGGTCATGGGGTCTATGGGCTGCCTCCCGCCGCTATGCAGGAGCTAACCGAAAAAGCTGGATTTACCCGTTTTCGCCAACTAAGTATCGAACACCCGATGAATAGTTACTACGAAGTGCGCCCTTGATAGCAAAGAAGTCTTATCGGCTTGAAAATTTGAAGACCGCTGCGGTTCCGGGCATATCTGACTACGCTGCTTCTGTTGGTCGTCAACTCAACAAATTATTTGACCCTCAGGAGAAACAGCGATGAATGGCTCCATGGTTTCGCAAAAATCAGCCACCGAATCATCTCTTAAAGATGCAGAGCCCGACTATGAAGTTGTCGTAATTGGAGCAGGAGTCGGCGGTATCTACCAAATAAAACGACTAACTGATCTAGGGGTCAATGCAACCGTTCTTGAAGGGGACGCTGATCTGGGAGGTACCTGGTATCGAAATCGTTACCCAGGAGCCAGGTTCGATTCAGAAAGTTTCACCTACGGATATTCATGGGACCAAGAGGTCCTTGACGAGTGGCATTGGAAAGAAATGTTTTCCCCGCAGCCCGAGACTCTGAAATATCTGAACTTTGTCGCGGACAAGTTTGGCTTGCGAGAACATATGCAATTCAACTGCCATGTCGAGAAAATGATCTTTGACGAAAATGGCTGCACCTGGAGTCTGTACCTCAAAGATGGCCGTGAGATTACGAGCCGATTCGTCATGACCGCTATTGGGCTGCTTTCCGTGCCAACGCTGCCACGGATAGACGGAATCGATGACTACGCAGGCGAAGCCTTCCATACCTTTAATTGGCCCAAGGACCCAATTGACCTGAAGGGGAAACGGGTTGCGGTAATTGGTACAGGAGCAACGGCCATTCAACTAATTCCTGAGGTGGCTAAAGAAGCTGAACATCTCACTATCTTCCAAAGACGAGCTAACTGGGCGGCGCCGCTAAATAACAGCGAGATTTCCGAAAAAGAGATGGCCGAAATTAGAGATCGGTATGACGAAATTTTCGCTACTTGCGCGCGTACCCCCGGTGGATTTGAACATGAACCGGATCGCCGTGGGTTTTATAGCGTCCCCGAAGAGGAGCGACGCGAACTATGGGATCGACTGTATGACGGACCAGGATTTGGTATTTGGCTGCAAAACTTCGTCGAGATTTTTATGGATGAAGACGCGAACGCCGAATTCTCAGAATACATAGCCGAAAGAATTCGCGGCCGAGTCGATGATCCAGTTCTGGCAGAAAAACTTATTCCTAAGGATCACGGCTTTGGCATACAGCGTGTACCTCTCGAAACCAATTATTTTGAAACTTACAACCGAGATAACGTTTCATTCGTAGACGGTAGCGAGCAGCCGATCCAAAGAATTACTGAATCAGGTATCGAGACAAGTGAGAACCATTACGAGTTTGATGTGATTGTTTACGCCACTGGGTTCGATGCGTTTACCGGCGCATTCGACAAAATCGACATACGCGGTGTCGACGGCCAATCTTTGCGTGAAAAGTGGGCCGAGGGGCCAGTTACTTATTTAGGTTTGCTTGTTAATGGCTTTCCGAACTTACTTATGATTTCAGGTCCTCAAACTGCTGCGACTAACTTTCCTCGCGGAGCTGAATTGGCGGTCAACTGGGCCACGGAACTGTTAGAGCATGTGTGGAGTTCTGGAAATGGTCGGATCGAAGCGACTGCAGCTGGAGAGCAAAGCTGGTTTGACCACGTTATGAAGATGTATGAACCCTTCTTGCTGAGGAAGGCCCAGAGCTGGATTACTGGGTATAACTCGAACCTTGACGGTCACGAGTATGGAAAGACCCGGTACAACATCTACAACGGTGGCGGCCCTAAATATGCTGATCGGCTGCAGCAGGAAGCTCAAGACGGATACGAAGGAATAGATATCGGATAACGCCAGTCATAAGCTTTGTACAGAAGTAGTGGAGGTGGCGGGAATCGAACCCGCGTCCCCCGGCGTTTCAATGAGTCTTCTCCGAGCGCAGTCGCTTTGCAAGTTGTCGGGTTGCGAGTTGGTAGCGACCCCAGATCAAGCAACCTTATCCAGCTAAAAGTCCCTTCAATCACACTGGCGATGACTGAAGGCAAGCCTCTCAGATGAGGGCCACCGCTACCCGAGAGGCTGAGGCAGTGAGGCCGTTACCCGTTACCTAAATTAGGCAGCGAGCGCCAGGTCATTAGTTTTGACATTGGCGTTTCTAAGTGTTCCGGCTCTTTAACGTGGCTCCGGAGACCACGGCTCGCTTCTCTCATATCAACCGTCGAAGTCGAAACCGATCACCCCCGTGATCTGTCCAGCTCAGGGTCTGGACTCAGATACCAGCGTACCGGCGTGAGTCCTAGGGCAGATGCAAACGACGACTTACCTGTTGCGACGAGCCATTGCTCGCCGTGCTTCGAGGTCACTTTCGCGTTTTCGAATTGCGTGTCTTTTGTCGTATTGGCGTCGGCCCTTAGCTAAGGCGAGCTCCAATTTGGCTCTGCCATCAACGAAATAGACGGAAAGGGGTATGAGCTGGAGTGGTTCTTGCTCTGTTCGTGCGCGGAGCCGATCAATCTCAACGCGATGCAGAAGTAACTTTCTCGGACGGTCTACGACATGGCCATTTTGGGCGGAGGAGTGGCTCCAAGGAGATATTTGCATGCCAAGAATCCACATTTCGCCGCTTCGTACCCGGGCAAAAGCATCCGCCAACTGGACGGAACCTTCGCGAAGTGACTTCACTTCGCTCCCTTGTAGTACGAGACCGCACTCATAAGTGTCGAGCAGGTCGTAGTTAGCGCGGGCGCGCCTGTTAGAAGCAACAATCTTTTGGCCATCGTCTTTCTTGCCACTCACGTTAAGAATGGTACCGGCACAACGTCTGCGGCGAAAAAGTGCTGGGATGCTTTACGGATTATTGCTGCTGCAATTTATGAATCACTTGGCTGCACGATCTTGTGGAGGAGAGGACTGTTTTTGGGAGCCAGGTTGAACTGGCGGCTCGAGGCCGTACCTTTTCAATTACAAATAACTAAAGGAACCTCCATGCGCGCCGATGGCCGAGCTAACGATGATTTACGTCCAATCACATTTGAACGTAGTTTCACTGACCAGACTCCAGGGTCGGTGCTAGTCAGTTTTGGGCGGACTAAAGTTCTATGCACTGTTTCTATCGACGACGATGTTCCCCGATGGATGCGCGGCAACGGAGAAGGTTGGGTTACTGCTGAGTATGCGATGCTTCCAGGCTCGAGCGGAGAACGTGTTGGTCGCGAAGCGAAAAAGGGAAAACAAAAAGGCCGGACGCTCGAAATTGAAAGACTGATCGGTCGGGCTCTTCGCGCCGTGTGCGATATGAGACTTCTTGGCGAACGCGAGGTAACAGTTGACTGTGACGTGCTACAAGCAGACGGGGGCACTCGAACAGCATCAATCTGTGGCGGGTACGTGGCTCTGCATGACGCGCTTACACGACTTGTCGATGATGGAACTTTGGATGAACACCCGCTGACAGACTATTGCGCCGCTATTTCTGTGGGGATTGTCGGAGAAGAACTTTGTTTGGACTTGCCTTATGTGGAAGATGCAGGTGCCGAAGTTGATATGAATGTCGTCATGACAGGTTCTGGAAAATTTGTTGAAGTGCAAGGCACAGCCGAAGGAGAACCGTTCGATAATGAGCAGTTAGACGGATTGCTTCGTTTGGCTGAAAAGGGTATCGGCGAAATCATCGGGCTTCAGAGCTCAACTTTGGCTGAAAAATTGGACTGATATCGTGCGATTGGTGATGGCTTCGGCAAATGCACATAAGGCCATAGAGATTGCCGAGATTCTCACGGATCATGACATAGAGCAGCGTCCTACTGGCATGGGTGAAGTCGTAGAAAGCGAAGAAACCCTTGAGGGCAATGCGCGACTCAAGGCCGAAGCGGTCTGCGCTGCAACTGGCACCCCCGCCGTTGCCGACGACACAGGCCTTGAGGTTGACGCTCTAGGAGGCCTACCTGGTGTCCGGAGTGCACGATTTGCAGGTGATTCAGCAACCGACGAGGAAAACTTGGTGAAGTTACTGAATGAACTGCGAAAAGTACCAGATAGCGATCGCACCGCTCGCTTTCGAACCGTTGCCATGGTGGTATTTCCTGATGGAGATGCAGTCTCGGCCGATGGTGTTGTAGAGGGAGTGATAGCTGTTCAACCTAGCGGCAGCGGTGGATTTGGTTATGACTCGGTATTTGTTCCGAACGAAGGTGGAGGGTTAACTTTCGCCGAAATGGAACCGGAAAGAAAAAACATCATTAGTCACCGTGGTAGAGCATTTCGACTGCTCGCCACGATGTTGGCCGACTAATCACCAGTGACGAAGATCAATGTCGCATTGATCGACAACCTCGCCTTGTGAGACTAGGTGAAGCACCTGATGCTTTGACATAGTTGGGTCGATGTGAGCGGGTTTCAGGCACACACGGTCTCCTACTTTGAGCGGTTTGTCTGGGACCAGGTTTGTGTGCTCATCGGAACAGAACAAGACTTCGCCTTCACTCCAACTGGGATTGCCATGATCCATACTCTGAGCTTTGAGGCCGGCGTCACATACGACAAAATTTTCCGCCACTGAAACTACGGTCGACTGCAGAAACAATCCTTGTCGAAAGGGTTGATCGGTTTGTTGGGTGTAAGCGGTGTCCATTAATACGTATGACCCAGCCTGTATCTCGTTAACCCAGGTATTGATGGCGTGGGTTCCGGTGCCACCGCCTGTTATGAGTTCGCCGCCAACTAGATTGTGAGCCTCTAGTAAACGTTCCATCGCTGCGGCTACGAGATCGCGACGTCGTTCAGCGTCTACGACGCCCATCGCGTGTCCTTCGTAACCCATGACGCCCCTAACCTCGATATTTGAGGAGCGGGCGCGATCAGCTAGTTCAGCTGCTTCTTCTACCTCGCATCCGCAGCGAAACCCGACTCGAATATCGATGACGCATTCTTTGATGCCTGCGTGGGCGGCTGCGTCGATAGTTTCGACGCTATCTACGGCAACAGTCACCCGAGCGTTGCTAGTAGCCATTGCTGAAAGCCGGCTTGCATCAACGGTTTCGTTCGCTAGAAGTAAGTCTGCCCCCAAACCAGCGTTGGCTAAACCCATGACTTCGCGACTCGTGGCGCATGTAAAACCGTGATGCCCTGCATCATGTTGAAGTCGAGCAAGGGCTGTTGTTTTGTGCGCCTTGACATGCGGACGTAGCCGATTTCCGGGCAGCCGCTGGGCCATCTCGGCGATGTTTGTCTTCAGAACATCAACGTCCGCCCACAAGGCTGGGGTTGAAAGGTCATCAATATGCATGCAATGAGCCTAGGACGGACCAAGGCGCTGCCGCTGACAGCAGATAACCTCCAAGTTATGTCAGAGCTCCATTCCGCTAGCGCGTTGTCCACTGGAACCCCTACTGGTCCGGGTGAGATCTACAACCGGTTACTTAATGACCGCATTGTTTTTCTTGGTACTGAGGTAGACGATGAGATAGCCAACGTCTTGTGCGCCCAGATGCTGTTTTTAGAAGGCCAAGACCGCGAAAAAGATATTTGGTTGTATATCAACAGTCCCGGTGGGTCAGTGACAGCCGGTATGGCTATTTACGACACTATGCAGTTCTTGTCATGTGACGTAGCAACCGTCTGTATGGGTCTCGGAGCCTCAATGGGGCAGTTCTTACTTACGGCTGGGGCAAATGATAAGAGATATTGCTTGCCTCACGCTCGAGTCATGATGCATCAGCCTTCCGGTGGTGTTCGAGGTCAGGCATCGGATATAGCTATACAAGCTGAGCAGATGGCCTACATAAAGCGGCTCATGGCGGAGCGGATAGCATTTCACAGTGGCCAAGATGTCGACCAAGTCCAAATGGATAGCGAACGGGACCGCTGGTTTACTGCTGAAGAAGCCAAAGAATATGGTCTATGTGACCACGTGATCGTCAAAAGAGGCGAAATCATTTAACGCAGAGCGCCTTTGTTAGGGGGCGGGGCTGCAGGTGCGAGCTGTAAACGCCGCCAGGTTTGTCACGGCGTTGGATAACTGATCTTTGAATTGTTCTTGAGTGGCTCCAATTGCTGCAGCGCGTTCTAACGGATCCTCAAAATTTGTGTTGTTGATGGCGTTGGTTAATGCCAAAACAAAGGCTGCTACGAGCTCTGCATCGGTGCGAATCTCAAGGGGTGCTTCGCGAGCTACTCGAGCAGCCTGTGCAGCGGTTTGAGTGAGTGCACCTCGAGCGGCAGCATCATCCGATGGGGAAACTTCCAGGCTGAGAGCATCTACTTTTTGTAGTTCGATAGACGCTTCACAAAACGAAGCTTCGCTGTTTGGGGTACTGCAACTGATGACGACTGCTGCCACTGCTGTAGCGAGAACGCAGCGCAGGACCGTTGTCACCCCAACTGAGCTTCGTTAGCTATCCGCCGAAGATCTTGAACCCCGTATTCAAGGCCTTCTTGATACTTGTATAGGGCGCTCCCTGAAACCAGTACGTTCGCTCCTGCAGCAGATGCCCCAGCAATCGTTGAAGCTGAAATTCCGCCGTCTACCTCAATGTCGACGTCGTAACCGCCTTCGTTTATAAGATTTCGGAGCGACGCTACTTTGGACTCCATGCTCTCGATGTAGGCCTGACCCCCGAACCCGGGATTAACTGTCATGATCAAAACCATGTCCAACATATCGAGAACGGACGCAATCGAATCGAGTGGGGTTGAGGGGTTAAGTGCAGCGGCTGGGCTGCATCCAAGCTCTTTGATTCGGCCAAGAGTCCGATGGAGATGGGGAGTTGTTTCCACGTGTACGATGGCCATCTGGCAGCCAGCATCGATGTAGTTGGAAAGCATTTCGTCAGGGTTAGCGACCATCAGGTGAGCTTCGAACATGACGTCAACGTGTTCCCTGCAAGCTGCGATCACGTCGGGACCAAAGGTCAAATTCGGAACAAAGTTTCCATCCATCACATCCCACTGAATTCGATCAACTCCGGCTTTCTCGAGAGCGATGCACTCTTCCCCAAGTCGGGAAAAGTCTGCAGGTAATACAGAAGGAACGATCTGAATAGGACGATTCATGTAATGGACCGTAGTCTGGGAATGATGTCTATAAGGGTCAACATTCACGATCTAGCTGTTGGAGGCGAGGGAGTAGGTCGTCTAGACGACGGAAGAATCGTCTTTGTAGCAGGTGCTGCGATCAATGATGAGTTGCAGATAGACCTCACTGAGGAAAAAAGCCGGTACGCCCGGGGCAGTATCGTTGAAATAATCTCAGCTGGAAAGGGCCGGCGCGAACCATCTTGCCAACACGTGGTTCGAGGCTGCGGTGGTTGCGACTGGCAGCACTTAACCGATGAAGCTCAGGTAGAGGCGAAGATCTCTGCCGTCGAAAGCTCGCTCATTAAGCTAGGTTCTATCGCCGCACCAGATGTGGGTTACGTCGTTGGCCCACAAACTTCGCATTACAGGACCACCCTGCGAGTAGCCGTCGAAAATGGAAGACCGGCATACAGAAGGTCAGGTTCAAACGAGTTAGTCCAGATTGATGACTGTTTCGTTGCGCACCCGTTGATGGAAGATCTACTAGCTGAAGGCTCTTTTGGAACTGCAACTGAGGTCACTATTCGAGTTGGGTCTCGCACAGGTGATCGTTTAGTTATGGGAGACCCAAACGTAGACGGTTTCCGTTTACCCGATGACGTTACGGTCATTGGGAAAAGCAAAGCACGCAAAAATAGAAACGCATACATCATGGAAGAAGCGGCTGGAATTAAGTGGAAGATTTCAGCCCGATCATTTTTTCAAAGTTCTCCCGAGGGAGCGGAGATGCTGGCAGCCCTTGCCGGGGAGTGGCTGACACTGCATGACGTGGGGGAGCAAGTCCTGGTCGACCTTTACGCTGGCGTTGGTTTGTTTTCTGGAACGGTTGGTGACTGGTTCGAAAAAGTAACTGCGGTTGAGTCTTCCCCTTCTGCGGTCCAAGATGCGGCCAATAACCTCGGCTCGCACGTAGCTGTTCACAAGATGCAGGTTGAGAAATGGACTCCAGAGTTAGCCGATGTGGTGATAGCAGACCCACCGCGTGCCGGATTACGCATCGAGGGAGTTGAACAGATTCGAAAGACCCAGGCTCCACACGTCATGCTGATTTCGTGCGATGCGGGGGCCCTCGGTAGAGACGCCTCTTTGATGACAGCGGCAGGATATGAATTAGACCAGGTCGATATTCTCGATATGTTTCCTCAAACAAGCCATGTAGAGGTTGTCTCTGGCTGGGTTCGGAATAGCTAAATCAAAAATAGTTTGGCGCCCACTAAGTGGGCGCCAAACTATTTACTTGATTACGGGTGGTTAGTTCAACCGCTCAATGACCATAGCCATTCCCTGGCCTCCACCGACACACATTGATTCCAAACCAAAGGTCCCATCGGAATCTTGTAGGCCGTTGATAAGGGTTGTCATGATACGTGCGCCCGTTTGACCAAACGGATGGCCGAGAGCGATCGCACCGCCATTGACATTGAGTTGGTTGACCATGTCGATTCCGAGTTCATCTGCTGACGGAATTACTTGGGCAGCGAAGGCTTCGTTGATCTCTACGAGATCGATATCGCTCATGGTCATGTTGGCTCGAGCCATTACACGTTTGATTGCTTCAATCGGACCCAGACCCATAATTTCGGGATTGAGAGCTGAAACGGAACTCGCGATGATTCGAGCAAGGGGAGTGATACCCAACTCTTCAGCGCGTTTGCGGCTCATCACTACTACAGCTGCAGCGCCATCGTTGAGCGGGCAAGCATTGCCAGCTGTAACCCGACCATCAGGTCTGAACACAGGGTTGAGCTGAGATACCGCGTCCAAAGTGACACCGGCTCGAGGACCGTCATCAGTAGTGACAACAGTTCCATCAGGCATTGTTACTGGTGTGATATCCATTTCGAAGAAACCGCGGCTAATCGCAGCTTCTGCTTTGTTTTGGCTCATTACGCCGTACTCGTCCATTGCCTCTCGGCTCACACCTTTGAGTTCGGCCACGTTTTCAGCGGTCTGGCCCATCGCAATGAACAGATCTGGAAGACCATCAGGGGGAGTCCAATCTCCGTGGCCACCCTCGGCTCGAACCTTGCTTCGTTCTCCTGGAGCTTTAAATATTGGATTAGCAGTATCAGGAAGACTGTCGGCGTTTCCTTTCCCGTAACGGGAAACACACTCGACACCGGCAGCGATAAAGGCATCGCCTTCGCCCGCTTTGATGGCGTGAGCTGCCATGCGTATGGTCTGAAGAGAGGAAGAGCAATAACGATTAACAGTGGTGCCTGGTACGTCTCCAAGGCCAGCTAGCACTGCAGTGGCACGTCCGATATTGAAACCTTGCTCGCCACCTGGCGAACCAGTTCCCATAATTAGGTCTTCGATTTCTTCAGTTGGAAGTTCAGGAACTTTCTCTAAAACCCGGTTCACGATCTGGGCGCTGAGGTCGTCAGGCCGGATCTCAGCCATAGAGCCTTTAAAGGCTCTACCGATTGGGCTGCGGGCGGTTGCAACAATGACCGGATCGGTCGAAGCGTCGGTGCTCATGTGAGTCCCTTCATACAGGATTAGCGACTTCAGAAACATTAGCCCCACTTGGGAGGTAAATGTCTATTTGAGGCCTTAGACCTAGCATGGAGAAAATGATTTTGCCTATTTATGCTCATGGAGTTGGCCCACCAGGTGAATTACCGATGTCGGCGACGACCCTGGGATTGGTGGCAGCAGCAGCGTTACTCATTTCTTTCGCAGCTCTTGTTTCAGGTTGGCAACAGCCGCGGTTTCCGCAAGCTGGTGCGGGTCGTTCCATAGTCACCATTAGTTCCGTTCCAGGACGCCTTGGCTTGACTCTCGGTCGGACAGCAGGATTTTTGTTGGTCGGCTCGGCGTTGCTCTCATGCTTTTGGGTTGCTGATGACACATTGGTCAATATTGCGCCGCGGATAGTTTTTGTGGCTCTATGGATATTTGTCCCTGTGGGGTCAGCATTCTTGGGTGATTTGTGGCGTTGGATAAGCCCGTTTGAGATATTGGCCGCTCTTCGAGATAGATCCTCGACCAAGACCGTCCACAAAGACTGGGATTTACATGCGGCTGCCACTCTCTTGGCTGGCTTTCTATGGTTAGAACTGGCTTACCACCAACCTGCTGGCCGAACTCCACTGACGATAATGCTGGTGGTGTGGACTGCGTGGAGCGGAATTGGAGCCTGCATTAAGGGCAGTGATTGGCTGCGATCGCATGACCCCTTGGCGGTCTTTGTTCGACTTGTGGCGGCTATGTCACCGGTTTATGTATCAGGTGAATCGCTAAAGGTAAGACGCCCATTGGTCGGTTTAGGGCAGATCCCCACTCAAAAGGGTGTTGCCGCAGTAGTGCTGGTTGTCCTTGGTGGCACCTCGTTTGATGGGTTGTCGAGGACGAGCTGGTGGAGCGGCATCATCGATGGTCGCACTGGTTGGAACGCGACCCTATTCAATACCTTGGGTCTGCTTTTCTCGATGTCTCTAGTGACAGCATTATTTTTGGGTTGCATCCGATGGATGCAACGACGAGACGGCAACGATGACGCCGATTTTGAGGACGGCTTTGCATTTTCACTGGTCCCAGTAGCTGTCGGTTATGCCGTTGCTCACTACATAGGCATGGCCGTTTTTGAAGGTCA
>CEOP01009406.1_pt1 | contig 20549 bp, 21 predicted proteins | sample 361301 | NCBI WGS metagenome assembly CEOP01 (sample SAMEA2619548, study PRJEB7988) | marine metagenome | biome: marine biome (ENVO:00000447); feature: deep chlorophyll maximum layer (ENVO:xxxxxxxx); material: "saline water (ENVO:00002010), including plankton (ENVO:xxxxxxxx)" | depth 55 m
ACATCTGCTATATATAGTCTGATTAAGAGATCTTCTCTTACTCGAAGTCAGAATGATATAAGTATTCGAATTAGGCTCTTCAAGAGTTTTCAGAATTGCATTTTGCGATGCAATATTCATATTCTCACAATTATTTAAAACAATTACTTTAGCAGGAGAAATAGATGACGAAAGAATAGAAAAATTAATCATTTCTCTAATTTCATCAATTAATATTTTTTCATCATCATTATTTATGAAAAAGTCTGGGTGTGTTGATTCGTCAAATAAATTGCATGACTGACAGTTATTACAAGGCTCTGTTGATGAGTTCGAGCAAAGCAAAGTCTTGGCAATATATTTAGCTAAGATAGATTTACCCATACCTTTACTACCCTCAATTAAACTTGAATGAGGAAGTTTAGAAATATTGGTATTTAAAAATGATTTTTTTAACCATGGGAAGTTTTCAAGATCACTCACGATAAACTATTAAAATGTAAAAGTATTTCATTTGAAATTGAGGTTATATCTTGAGAAGCATCGATAACCTTAATTCTTTTTGTATTTTGCTTTGCTTGAGTTAAATAACCATTTCTCACTCTTGTAAAAAAATCAATTCCAGCAGATTCAATTCTATCCATTTTGTCTTCTGCTTTTCTTTCAAAACCTTTATGTGGTTCTAAATCAAGCAGAATAGTTAAGTCTGGTAAAGGGCACTTTATATTTATAATAAGTTGATTTATAAGATCTAAATCTAGACCTCTTCCATAACCTTGATATGCAATGGAAGCATCATAAAACCTATCACAAAGAATATAATCAGTATCTGATTCTTGTAATGATGTTTGAACTAATTCTGCACGTGATGCAAACATTAACAACAGTTCTGCTTCAGCAGAGATATCATGATCGCTATTTAATAAAAGATTTCTGACATCCTCTCCAAAAGGTGTAGAACCAGGTTCCCTGATAATACTTGAGGTAAAACCGGATTCGACAATGTGATCGTTAAGCATTTGTATTTGTGTTGATTTACCAACACCTTCAATGCCTTCAAATGTAATTAATTTCATCATTTTAGTTGGTAAAGTTTAACAGCCTCTAAGTGTTCCTTGTATGTTTTTGAAAAATAATGAGAACCTTTTTTATTGGCTACAAAAAATAAGTATTCTCCAGGCTCTGATAAGATACTTGCTTTTATTGAAGATTTGCTTGAAATAGCTATAGGTGTTGGCGGTAAACTTTTAATGACATATGTATTATAAGGATTCTCTTTATCTCTTAAATCAGTTTTTTTTATATCACCATCAAAATCTGGCATAAGTCCATAAATTATTGTTGGATCAGCCTGAAGCCTCATATTAATGTCTAATCTTTTTAAGAAAACAGCAGCAATTTTATTTTTTTCAATCTCATTTCCAGCTTCTTTTTCAATAATGGATGCTAATATCAAGGAATCTTGAGCAGATTTGAGAGGATTAGATAATGGCTTGGTTGGCCAAATAGACTCGACATATTCAATTAATGCATCAGAACTCCTTCTAAAAATGATGGATGCTTGCATGCCTTTTTTATAATAGTAGGTATCAGGCAAGATCATACCTTCAGTAAAGTCATATTTGCTTTGAAGACAATTTAGAAACTCACAGTCATTGACAAGAAATGAATCTTTAACAATTTCATTGATATCATATTTATTCATGCCAGGTACTATAGTTATTTCATGCGTAATCGTATTACCGAGAGTTATTTGATTATGAATTTCAATTAGAGATTGATTTCCAACTTGGTATTCTCCAGATTGATAACTGCTAGAATTAAGACTTAAAAAAAGTTTAATAAAAATAGTTTCTAAAGTATTAGGATTGACGAAAATATTATTCAGAATTTCGAGGTTACTAGAACCTTTCACAATATCTATAGAAACAGGTTCTGAATATATTTTAATATTTAAAAAGCTGAAATAAGGGCCTATAAAAGTACTAATAAATAAAATTATTAATAGAAGTATTTGAAGAAACTTATGTTTCAATTATATATATTTCTTAAAAATCAAAGTTGAATTAGTCCCACCAAATCCAAATGAATTATTCATAGCTATGTTAACCTCAGATTCTCTTGCAATGTGTGGCGTAAAGTCTAGTTGGCATCTTGGATCTTGATTATCTAAGTTTATAGTTGGTGGAATAGTATTGTTTTTGATAGTTAATATACTAAATATAGATTCAATTGCCCCAGCTGCACCTAGTGTATGACCAGTCATAGATTTTGTAGAGCTGATTGCGGGAACTTTATCTTTAAAAATACTTTTCATTGCTGTAGCTTCTGCTAAATCTCCTAATGGTGTAGATGTTCCATGGGCATTAATATAATCAACATCATTTATATTTATCTCAGCATCATTTATAGCATTCGTCATAGATAATGCGGCCCCTTGACCATCCTCAGGCGGTGCAGTCATATGAAAAGCATCAGAACTCATCCCAAAGCCAATAATTTCTGCGTATATGTTAGCTTTACGTTTTTTAGCATGTTCTAGATCCTCTAATATAATCGCCCCTGCTCCATCAGATAAAACGAATCCATCTCTATCTATATCCCATGGTCTACTAGCAGTTATTGGGTTATTTGAAGTAGATAATGCTCTGGCTGCTATAAATCCTGAAATAGCTAAAGGTGTACTTGCCATTTCACTTCCACCAGCAACCATAACATCAGATTCTCCATATGCAATTGATCTGGCTGCAGAACCTATACAATGGTTTCCGGATGAGCAAGCAGTAACTGTACTTACATTTGAGCCTCTTAACCCGAACTTTATAGAGATATGACCAGAAATCATATTAATGATAGAACCAGGAACCATAAAAGGTGATACTTTTTTATATCCTTTTTCTAAGTAAACTTTATGATTATTTTCTATAGTTTCAATGCCACCTATTCCTGAACCAAAATTAACTCCTGCTCTTGTAAGATCAGTTGAATAGTTTAAAAAACCAGAATCTGCAATCGCTTGTGAAGCAGCAACAACTCCATATTGAATAAATGTATCAAGTCGTCTTGTATCTTTAGAATCTAAATATAGAGATAAATCTAAATCTTTAATACGACCGCCAATAGAAACAGGTGAATTATTAATCGTGTTGTCAAAGGTAGAAATACCAGAGATGCCTTTGGTACATGCATCCCATGAAGAACTTACATCATTACCTAAAGGTGAAACTAATCCTAGACCAGTAACTACAACTCTCCTTTGTAGTTTCATGGAATTGGTTTATGAATTATCGTTTATATAACTTACAGCTTCGTTAACTGTTGAAATTTTTTCAGCATCTTCATCAGCAATCTCTAGATCAAATTCTTCCTCTAAAGCCATTACAAGCTCTACTGTATCTAAAGAATCTGCACCTAAATCATCTACAAAAGATGAATCAGATTGAATTTCTTCAACATCTTTACCTAATTGATCACTAACAATCTTTTTTACTCTCTCTTCAACGCTCATTGGTTACTCCTATAAACTTAGTAGTTCATTTTACATCTTAATTCTTGAAGATGCATAGGTTAATACATAAATAATCCGCCATCAACTGAAATTGTTTGGCCAGTTATATAAGCTCCTTTTTCACTAGCTAAATACAAAACAAGATCTGCTATATCATCTGTACTACCTAACTTTTGAAGCGGAATTCCTTTAACTATTTCTGCTTTAGCTTCATCATTTAGATAAGAAGTCATATCTGTATCAATAAATCCAGGAGCTATGGAGTTTACAGTTATGTTTCTACTTCCAACCTCTTTGGCTAAAGATTTAGTAAAACCACCTAATGCAGCCTTAGCAGATGAATAATTTACTTGACCAGGATTGCCCATCAACCCTGATACTGATGATATATTGATAACTCTTCCACTTTTAGATTTAACTAAATGCTTTATAAAGGCTTTAGTGACATTAAAAACACCATTAAGATTAGTATCAATAACTTTATCCCAATCTAACTCTGACATTCTTAAAAATAATTGATCTGAAGTTATTCCAGCATTGTTAATAATAATATTAGGCATTAATTCCATTTCTTTAAGTTTAGAAGGTAAATTTTTAATTTCTTCTCTTGATGTGATATCGAGTTGTAATGAAATCATCTTGACGTTTTTATTCACCGGATCAAAATTGAATTCACCTCTAGCTGTGCCTATAACATCATAACCATGTTGATTTAGTGTATTGGCAATAGCTAAACCTATACCTCTAGAAGCGCCTGTTATAAATGCTACTTGGTTCATAAGAGATCCTTTAAGTTAGATTTAAGATTTTCATTTGATGATATCAGGATATCAGATAAACCATTAGACCTTCCAATACCCTGAAGAACTTTACCTGGACCACATTCTATTACAACCAAATTAAGTTCTTTAATCTTATTCATAACATTAACCCACTTTACTGACCCAGTTAATTGATTTATTAGATTAAATTTTATTAATTCGACATTATCTGAAAAATCACCAGAAAAGTTTTGAATTAATTTTGTATTAGGTTCTTTTATATCAACATTATCAATAAATTCATGAAATAAACGTGACGGCTCTTCCATAAGCATGCAGTGTGATGGAACGCTAACATTTAAAATAATTGCTCTTTTGGCCCCTGCTTCCTTTGCAGCATTACACACATTAGAAACAGCAATAGAATTTCCAGCTATAACAGTTTGAATTGAAGAATTTAAATTAGCACAGGAAACGATTGATCCAGTATTCATCTGCTCAAGATTACATATATCTTTTAAAGTCTTTACATCCAAACCTAATATAGCAGCCATTGATCCATCAGGAGCTGACTCCATTAGTAGTCCTCTATTTCTAACCAAATCTAGCGCTTCAAAAAATCCAATTGAGTTAGATGCAACTAAAGCCGTATATTCTCCAAGCGAATGTCCAGCCATAATTAAAGGATGTAGAGATGAGATCTCTTTAAAGTTTAAAAAATGTAAATAAGAAGTTAAAAGTAATGCGGGCTGAGTAAAGGAGGTTTGATTAAGCTTATCACTTGGATTTTCATTAATAAGCTTTACAAAATCTATATCTAACAAATCAGATGATTCATCAATGAGATCTTTGTAATTGGATAGTAAATCGGGAGTAAGCATACCCAGATATTGAGAACCTTGACCTGGAAATATTAAACCAATATCCCGAGACATGGATTATTCCTCTATCTGGTCTTCGTCTTCCTTAACAGGTTTTCTTAGATCTTTAACTAGTCTACCTTTATAAAAACCATCAGCTGTCATTTGGTGACGCACATGCCTTTCACCTGAAACTTGATCAGTTGATAGAGTAGATGCATTTAAAGAATCATGGGAACGTCTCATCCCTCTTCTTGATCTAGTAACCTTACTTTTTTGAACTGCCATCTTGTACCCTTAAAAAAAACGTATCCTAACAAAATACATACAATTTGTGTAGTTATATATTAATTTAAATGATTGATTAAGTCTGCAAAATAATCCTCTAGTGGAGCTTCAACCCTTATTAAATTATTGTCTTCATCTGTAAATTCAATTAGTTTTGCATGCAAAGCCATAGCTTTAATTCCTGATTTGCTAATAAAACTATTGAATTCAGGATCACCATATTTAATATCATTAGCGACATTATGATTTAAAGCTTCGGCTTGAACTCTAATTTGATGAGTTCTGCCAGAGAAAATATCAATTTCAACTAATGACGATTTGTTTAATTTTTTTATAGGTCTAAATAATGAGCTTGCATATTTGCCTTCCTCGTTATTGATATTCACTTTGTGATTAATGGATGATTTATTGGTATTTATATTATTATCAATAAATAATTCTTTTTTAAAATTACCCTTTAATATAGCTATATAAGTCTTTTTTAAATCTTTATCTCTTAATGCAAGATTTTTATTAAAAAACCTTAAAGCAGTTTTGTTTTTTGCAAAAACTAGACAACCGGATGTCTCTTTATCAAGCCTATGACACAAATCAATACTTTCATCATAAAAAGATCGAAGCACGTCTATGGCTCCAAAATTATTTCCAGAGCCACTATGAACTGCTATGCCGGAAGGCTTGTTTAAAACAATATAGTTTAAATCTTCATAAATAACGCGTTTTTTGAATTTATCTTGTATTTTGCTTGAAATTACTCTTTTTGTTGCACCCTCTTTATTTAAATATGGAGGAATTCTTATAACATCTCCTTCCTTTACTTTGTATAAAGGCTTTGTCCTTCCTGAATTGACTCTTACCTCGCCTTTTCTAATCATGCTATAGACTTTAGATCTTGGTAATTCCTTATAGATAGACATAAGCAAGTTATCAAGTCGCCTTTTAGCATTGTCTTTATCTACTGTTAAATTTTTGACACTCATAGGCGAAGTCTATACGATGGACTTATTAAAGACGAACTTTAAAACTATATAAAATAGTTTAAGTAATAATTAAGAAAGACTAAGTAAAAACAGATCTTGCCTAAGCCCGCTATATGGGTGTATTTAATAAGCAGCATAGTAAGACTTATTAAATTGAAATCTTCAGCATACTGACGCTGGTCTTTCCCATATAAGGGAAAAAAATGAAAAGAATATTAATAAACTCTTCCTACGGGAATGAATTAAGAGTAGCTCTAGTTGATGGAGCTAAATTATATGATCTAGATACTGAGTTAAGCGACAAGACTTTGCTTAAAGGTAGTATTTTTAAAGCAACCGTATCAAGAATTGAATCAAGTCTAGATGCTGCTTTTGTAAATTTTGGATCGGAAAGACATGGTTTTCTTCCATTAAAAGATTTATCAAGTGAATTTTATGAAAAAAACAAAGAAGGTAAACGTGTCTGTATATTAAAAGAACAACAAGAAATAATTGTACAAGTTACCAAAGAAGAAAGAGGTACAAAGGGCGCAGCTTTAACAACACAAATTGCACTTGCAGGAAGGTTTTTAGTTTTAATACCAAATTCAGATCGAGCTGGAGGTATTTCTAGACGAATCAGTGGTGAAGAAAGAGATGAAATTAAAGAGGCCTTAAAGAGCTTATCTATTCCTGAAGGAATGGGCGCAATTGTTAGAACAGCTGGTCTTGGAAGAAGCTCTGAAGAACTTAGCTTAGATTTAGCCTACCTTCTTGCTCTATGGGGACAAATATCTCAAACAACTGATGAGGCTTCAAGTCCAAGTTTAATATACAGAGATGACAAACTTATCGTTAGAGTAGTTAAAGATTATTTTAGAGATGATATTGAAGAAATTTTAATTGACGATCAAGCAACCTATGATGAAGCAAAACAATTTATAAACGCCGTTATTCCTGATCATGCAGATAAAGTTAAATATTACAATGAAGAAATCCCACTTTTTAATAGATATCAGATTGAATCACAAATAGAGTTAGCATTTCAAAGAGAAATTTCTCTTCCATCTGGCGGTTCAATTGTTATAGATCCTACTGAAGCTATGACTGCAGTAGATGTTAATTCTGCAAGATCTACAAAAGGTAAGGACATAGAGGACACAGCATTTCAAACAAACCTTGAAGCTGCAAAAGAAGTGGCAAGGCAGCTGAGGTTACGAGACGTTGGTGGGTTAATTGTTATAGATTTTATTGATATGAGTGAAACTTCTAATCAAGAAAAAGTTGAAAATGCATTTAGAAAAGCTGTGCATGGCGATAGAGCCAGGGTACAAATTTCAGGAATTTCAAGGTTTGGACTATTAGAAATATCAAGACAAAGATTAAGACCATCTTTAAATGAAACATATGATATTGAACATGTTCTTGTTCGTGGACCTAGGTCATTAGGACAATCAATTTTAAGAATTATTTCTGAGGACTCTATAAAAGAAAATACTGGTGAGATTCACGCCTTTGTTCCATCAGATGTAGCAAGTTACCTTTTAAATGAAAAAAGAAATGAACTTATAAGAATAGAAAAAGCAACTGATACAAGAATATGGGTTATTGCAGATCCATATAAAGCTAGACCTTATTATAAAGTTATAAGAATCAAAGCATCAGAGGTAAAGCCTGTTGATTCATATAATATGACTCCTGATAGCCCTACTCCATCAATGGATTGGAGAGATGATAAAAATCAATCAAAAGGCATGAAGCCATTAGTCAATGCCATAACACCACCTAAAATGCCAAAAAAAGCAGGACCAGGCGTTATGCAGATTCTGAAAAAAGCTATTGGGTTGGAAACAAAAGAAGAAGTTAAAAAGAAAACTCCTAAGAGAAAACCGTATAATAAAAACAACCAACAACGTAGAAAACCTCAAAATAGAAATCTTAATACTAAGAAACCAAATAATAAGCCTCAAAATAAAAAACCAAATCCAAATCAAAATAAGAGTCATGCTAAAAAAGATCCTATAAAGGCTGATAATAAGACTACTCAAAATAAGCAGTTAAATAATAAAAGTAAATTAGCTAAAAATGATATTAAAGTAGATCAAAAGCAATTAAAGGATCAAGAACATAAAGCTAAACCAAAGAAAGCTGTCTCTAAGAAACAAGAAGTTAAGAAAAATACTGATACTGTCAAAGATTCTGCAAAAAAACCAGTTGAAAAAAAGGCAGCAAAGAAACCAAGTGGATTACAACCTGTCGAGTCTAAACCAAAAAAGAAAGCACCAGTTCCAACTAGAGCTGCTAATGATCCTCGATATAAGAGTTAATAAGCTTTCCAGCAATTGAAGTGGGTGGTGGTATATTTGGTAAATTAGCAATATCGAACCAAGCTGCCTCTTCAATCTCAACTCCGTCAGGCTCAGGGTTACCAGTTAAACATTCGCAATAATAACCAAGCATTAATTGACTTGGAAATGGCCAAGATTGGCTAGCAAAATATTTAATATTGCTTACTTTTAAGTTTACTTCCTCATTAACTTCTCTAATCAATGCTTCTTCTGCAGTTTCTCCAGCTTCAATAAATCCAGCAAGCGCACTAAACATTCCTTGTGGAAATAATTTATTACGAGCTAAAAGAATCTTATTTCCATTAGTAACAAGTGTAATAATGCAGGGTGAAATAGTTGGATATGTAAAAATATTATTACATTCACAATACATAGCTTCCTCTTTTTTTTCGAAGATATTTTTCGATCCACAATAAGAGCAATACTTGTTAGATATTAACCAATGAAGTAGTTGCTTTGCCCTACTAACAAGCTGGAATTCTTCTGAAGTTAACTGAGGGAGCATATATCGAAGATCAATTTGCTCTAGTTCATCATTTGAAATATTTTTTGTACCTAAATCCTTTAGCTGAACAGCATAAATAGATTTTCCGTCTTTAATACCAATACCAATACGATAATTTTCATAATTAGCATCTAAATATAGTGAATTTGGGTCAAATAAGTAAGATTTTGTAAGATTATCGTATAAAATTGCATCACCATTAAAAAGAATAAAAGAATTATCTTTTTTGCTATCAAATTCTATAAACCTTTTTAAATGCATAAAATAATAAGTGGAGTTAAATTAGATGAATATGTTTCAGATTATATCAAAAATGTTTCTAGGTAATTCACCAATTTGGTACAAGTCTACCATAATAGTTTTTCTAGTTTTGAATCCTATATTGCTCCTATTGTTTAACTCAATGGGTATGAATGGATCCTTTATAGTAGGTTGGTTATTTTTACTAGAGTTCATATTCACTCTTGCTCTAGCACTTAAATGCTATCCACTTCAGCCTGGTGGACTATTAGCTATTGAAGCTATCGTTTTGGGTCTTACGTCTACAGAATCTGTTTATCATGAAATTAATAATAATCTTGAAGTGATACTTTTATTAATTTTTATGGTTGCTGGTATTTATTTTATGAAGAACCTAATGCTAACAATTTTTACTAAGCTTCTTTTAAATATTAAATCTAAAAGCACACTATCTTTTACTTTCTTATTCTCAGCAGCTTTTTTATCAGCTTTTTTAGATGCCCTAACAGTTACTGCAGTTCTTATTAGTGTAGCTATAGGATTTTATAGAATTTTTCATACAGTTAAATCAAATAAAGCTTTTACCGATACAAGCCATGATTTTAATTCTGATGATGATCTGTCAATAGAAGCTAAAGCTGAATTAGAGGACTTTAAAGGGTTTTTAAGAGATCTTATAATGCATGGAGCGGTTGGAACAGCTTTAGGCGGTGTCTGTACCATCGTAGGTGAACCCCAAAATCTTTTAATAGCTGGTGTAGTTGGATGGGATTTTATTGAATTTGTTATAGCTATGGCACCAGTAACCATGCCAGTATTTTTTGCAGGAGTAATTACATGTTTTGCAATTGAACGTTATAAACTGGCTGGCTTTGGACATCAATTACCAGACTCTATAAGGCAAATTTTTATAGATTATGATCAATATGAAAGTTCACAAAAAACAGATATTCAAAGGGCTGAACTTTATGTTGAGTTTATAGTTCTACTTTTCCTAATTGCTGCTTTAGCTTTACACCTTGCAGCAGTAGGTATAATTGGTTTAGCTGTAATTATTCTATTAACATCTTTTAAAGGTATTACAGATGAGCATGATCTTGGCCCAGCATTTAAAGAGGCACTTCCTTTTACTGCATTGCTTGCAGTATTTTTTGCAATAGTAAGTGTTATACATGATCAACATTTATTCTCACCAGTGATTTATTATGTTCTTCAGCAAGATCCTGCTATACAACCATCAGTATTTTTTATGGCAAATGGCATACTCTCAGCTATAAGTGATAATGTTTTTGTTGCTACTATCTATATTAATGAGATTAATCAAGTCTATTTAGCTGGTGATATTGGAAGAGATCAATTTGAAGCCCTAGCTGTTGCGGTAAATACGGGTACAAATATTCCAAGCATCGCTACACCAAATGGACAAGCGGCTTTTCTATTTCTACTCACTTCTTCTTTAGCTCCACTCATAAACCTTTCTTATATGAAAATGGTTAAAATGGCTCTACCCTATACAATAGTCCTAACTATTGTCGGATTATATTCAATTACGTATGTTTTATAGTCCATGAGTTCTCATAAAATCTGCGTAGCGCCTATGATGCAATATACAGATATGCATGATAGGTTCTTACTCCGTCTTATTTCAAAAAATATTTACTTATATACTGAAATGATTTCAACTGGTTCGATTATTTTTGGTAACTGTTTAGAACAGTTCAACTTTAATAATGAAGAGCATCCAGTTGCAGTTCAATTAGGTGGATCAAATCCCAATCATTTAGGGGAATGTGCCAAAACTGCTGAATCATATGGATATGATGAAATAAATTTGAATGTTGGTTGTCCATCAGAGAGAGTGCAAAAAGGAAGATTTGGTGCCTGTTTAATGCTTGAACCTGAACTTGTTGCTGAATGTGTTACTGAGATGTCTAAGAGTGTTGAAATACCTATAACTATAAAATGCCGACTTGGTATTGATGACAGAGAAGATTACGAGTTTTTAACAAATTTTGTAGACATAGTTAAATCATCTGGTGTATCTACTTTTATCATACACGCAAGAAATGGTCTTCTAAAGGGTTTAAGTCCAAGACAAAATAGAAGCATACCTCCGTTAAAATATGATTATGTTTATAGATTAAAGCAAGATAATGAAGATCTTAATATAATCATAAATGGGGGCATAAAAGATCTTGATGAAGCAAAAAAACATTTATTGCACGTTGATGGTGTGATGATTGGAAGAGCTTCATACGATAATCCGTTCATGCTTTCTAAAGTAGATGAATTATTTTTTAATCAGCCTATCAATAATAAAAAGAAAGTTGAAATATTAAATGAGTATTTAGATTATGTAACAGTCATGAAAGCAAAAGGTTACGATCTATCCAGAATGCTTAAACACCTTTTTGGTTTATCTAAAGGTGATACTCATGCCAGAGCTTTTAGAAAAAAAGTTCATCAGTCTATCCTAGATGGTGATATTGTTAAGTCTAGAGAACAGCTTGTTGAACTGCTTTAGTCTTCTATTAAAAAATCGTCTAAATCTTCTAAAAAATCATCTTCATCACTTTCACCATCATAAATTTCATAATTTCTAGATTGTATATATGCATCCTTAACAAAGGTATATCTATCTCCTTGGATAATTGCTTCAAAATCAAGATATCTCTCTCTTGTTTCAAGTGCATCTAAAGCTGTTAGAGCTAATTTGACATCTGTATCAGTCATAGCAAAAGTTCCAGATAGAAAAGATGATATAGGTCGACTCATCAGATCTCTTGCATTGCTAGGACCTATTACTGGCAACATAATATACGGCCCACTTGGTACCCCCCATACTGCAAGAGTTTGACCAAAATCTTCATCATGCGCCTCTAGCCCCATTCTAGTTGCGACATCAAAAAATCCAAATAAACCTATCGATGAATTAATTGTAAATCTACCAAAATCTTGAAGAGCTAGTTTTGGTTTACCCTGTAAAGCTTGATTTATAAATGTGTCTATTTCTGCAAGATTTTTAAAAAATCTTGTAACTCTATTTTGAATAAAAGTTGGAGTTATATCGCCATAAACTATTGCTATGGGTTTAGCTATTGCGTTATCTAAAGCTTCATTAACAGCAAATGTAACCTGATTAATATCCTCAAATGGATCTTGAACCTCATCAGCTAATACGAATGTATTGATGCTAAAAACAGATAAAAATATAAGCAGTAATTTATACATTAATAATTTTCGTTAAAGTACTTTTTAGGTTATTTAACTCATTTGAGATATTAGCGAATGTCATATTATAAATGTTTTCATTAAAACTTATTGTTGTTAATTTAGGTATATTATCGTCAAAAACAAGCTCTTCATCAGCAACTAGGGGTAAAGTCATATTTTCTATATAACCAATAATCGGGATATCTAATTTATTAAAAGTATTAATTGATTTAACTGTATCGTTTTTAGACAAAATACTTGGTGTTGAAACTAATATGACACCATTAAGATTAATTTCTGAACATACTGTTAAATATGCGTCACCGGTTCCAGGTGGCATATCAATAAAAAGAACATCGAGATCACCCCAGTCTGTTGTTGTCATGAGTTGCTTAATAGCGCTGCTAAGCATTGGCCCACGCCAGATAGCAGCTTTATCAGAATCAATAATAGATCCCATAGTCGCTATCTCGATATTGTTAAATGTTATAGGTTTAAACATTTTTTTTGAATTTTTAGAAATTAATTCAGGTTTAATGTTATTAATCTTGAAGAGGATGTGTTGATTGGGTCCATATATATCTGCATCGAGAATACCTACCTTATAATCATCGCAAAGTGACAAGGCAGACAAAGCAGTTAATGATGATTTACCAACACCACCTTTTGCAGAAGCTATTGCTATTATTTTTTTAATACTCATTCAATATTGTTTAATTGAATTGAATTATAATATATATAAGTAAATCATTAACTAGATATAAGATTAACAAACAAAGAAAAATTATAGTTACGCAAGCATTACCGTATGCCAATGCATCCCTGCATCTTGGCCACATACTTGAAGCTGTTCAAACTGATATTTGGGTAAGATTCCAGAATCAGGTAGGTAATGAGTGTTTATTCTTTTGTGCCGATGATACTCATGGAACTCCTGTTATGTTAAAAGCAAAAGAGTTAGACATATCTCCCGAAGAGTTGGTTTCAAAAGTTAGAGCTGAACATATGGCTACTTACGGAGCCTATGACATTAATTTTACAAATTATCATACTACCCATTCTGATGAAAATAAGAAATTTTCTGAGCTTATTTATAAATCAGCATTAGAAAATAATTTAATAATTAAAAAAACTGTTAATCAATATTATGATGAAAGTGAAGGTATGTTTTTATCAGATCGTTTTATTAAAGGCGTCTGTCCAAAATGTTCAGCAGAAAATCAATATGGAGACGGATGCGAAGTTTGTGGTGCTACTTATGAGCCAAGAGATTTATTAAATCCAATCTCAACATTAACTAATACAATTCCAGTATTAAAAGATAGTGAGCATATCTTTTTTGACTTACCTCAAAAGGAATCCATGCTTAAATCATTCCTAGAAAAAGTTAATATTCAGTCAGCAATAAAAAATAAACTAAATGAATGGTTGGAAGATTTAAAGCCATGGGATATATCAAGAGATGCTCCCTATTTCGGTTTTAAAATACCTAACGAAAAGGATAAATATTTCTATGTTTGGTTAGATGCTCCTATTGGCTATATTGCTTCGATTGATAATTGGGCTAATTCCAATAATAAATCAATAAATGATTATTGGTCTAATGATTCTGAATATGAAATTATCCATTTCATTGGTAAAGATATAGCTTATTTTCATGGGCTTTTTTGGCCTGCAACCCTTGATAGCGCTAATTTCAAGCTTCCGGACTCCATATTTGTCCATGGATTTTTAACTGTTAATGGCGAGAAAATGTCTAAATCAAAGGGAACTGGTATAAAAACAGATACTTTTGCCAAACATTGTGATCCTGAAATGCTGAGATACTATTTTGCAGCGAAACTGAATGATAAAGTTGAGGATATTGATCTAAACCTAGAAGATTTTACACAGCGTATTAATTCTGATCTTGTTGGTAAATACTTAAATATACTAAGCAGATCATCGACATTTATTCAAAAAAATAAAGGTTTGCTATCTAATGACATAGATGAAGAACTTATAAATACAGTTCTTGATAATGCAAAACAAATTCAGGAATACTTTGAACTACGTCAATATTCAAAAGCTATTAGATTAATTATGGATATGGCAGATTTAACAAACAAATACATTAATGATAAAACACCGTGGAAGCTAGAAAATGAAGAAGCTACTTTTGTTGCAACAACTGCAATCAATGCATTTAGGATATTATCAATATATCTAAATCCAGTCGTGCCTAAATTAACTGAGGCGGCATTCAAATCTCTGGGAATAGAAACACAAACATATATGAGTCTTAAGGATAAATTAATATCTAATAAACTAGAAATATACACTCCTCTTTTAACAAGAATGGAGCCTTTAACACTTGATCAATTTAATGAAGAGGAAAACAATATGCCAAACGATGAAAATTCTGATGACATGAATACTATAGATATTAAGCAATTTTCAGATGTAGAACTAAGAGTTGCAAGGATAATTTCTGCAGAAGATATTGAGGAAGCTGATAAACTCATTAAACTGACATTAAGTGTTGGTGATTTGGGCCAAAAAACAGTTTTTGCGGGAATTAAAAGTGCTTATTCTAAAGATGATTTAGCCGATAAAATGGTAGTGCTTGTTTATAATTTAGCACCTAGAAAGATGAAATTTGGTATATCTGAAGGTATGGTTCTAGCTTCGTCAGATGACAATGGTGGTATTTTCTTAATATCTCCTGATAAAGGCGCAAAAGAAGGTCAAAGAGTTAAATGAAAGAAGTTGATATAGTTGTCATTGGAGCAGGTCCAGTTGGTCTTTTTACAGTATTTGAAGCTGGTTTATTGGGTTTAAATTGTGTCCTTATTGATAATTTAGACAAGCCTGGTGGACAATGTGCTGAACTCTATCCCGAAAAGCCAATATATGACATTCCTGGTGTTCCATTTCAAACTGCTCAAGAGCACGTAGATGCATTAATAGAACAAATTAAACCTTTTGAATATGACTTATTACTCAATCAAAGAGTGAATGAAATAAAGGTGATTAATTCTGATAATGATATTAATACCTGGCAAGTTACTACTTCAGAAAATAAGAAGTTTAAAACTAAAAATATATTTATTGCAGCAGGAGCTGGTTCTTTTGAAGCACGAAGACCTCCTAATATTGAAGATCCTGATCAGTTTTTAGGCTCTGGAGTATCTTATGCCGTAAGATCTAAAGATCTTTATAAAGATAAAGATTTAATAATTTTTGGTGGTGGTGATTCAGCATTAGACTGGAGTGTTGAACTTTCTAATGTCACTAAGTCAATTAGCTTGGTTCATAGAAGGGATGAATTTAGAGGCGCTCCCCATACAGAAAAGTTAATGAGAGAACTTGTTGCAAAAGGAAAATTACAGTTACTAACGCCCTATGTTATTAATTCTATCGTTGGAAAAGGCTCTGTTAATGGCGTGACCCTAAAAAACTTTGATACAAACGAAATTGTTGAGTTTAAGGCTGATGAGCTTTTATTTCTATTTGGCCTTAACAAAAAATTAGGACCAATATTAGATTGGGATATAGATCTTAATGGAAAAAAGATTGACGTTAATACCTCTACTTATTCAACAAATCTTAATGGCGTTTTTGCTGTTGGTGATATTAATCATTATGAAGGCAAACTTGATCTAATACTCTGCGGTTTCCATGAAACAACTATAGCTGTTCAAGAAGCATATAGACGAATTAATCCAGGTCAAAGAGTTCCTTTTGGGTACACTACATCAAACTCAAAACTTCAAGCTAAACTAGGCGTAAATTCTTAAAAAATGGATTTGGTTAAATTAATTCATGATGAGCTGCCTCAGATTCAATGTGGTAGATGTGATACTCCTGGCTGCTATCAATATGCTGAACAAATTGCTAACGGTGAAGTTCATGATAGGTGTGTTCCTGGGGGTACCGAGACACTTCAAAAGTTAAATAAAATTCTTGTAAAAAATATAACTTCAGTCGATATGTCGTATGGCCCATCTATACCCAATCAGATTGCTATTATTGATGAATCAGAATGTATAGGTTGTAAGAAATGCATAACAGCATGTCCTGTAGACGCTATCTCTGGGTCAGTAAACCTTATGCATAGTATTATTGAAGATTTATGTACTGGATGTGAATTATGTATTGAACCATGTCCTGTAGATTGCATAGATCTAATAGAAACAGAAGAAAATAAAAGCAGAATAAATTCACAAATTAACTTTAATATTACCGCAAAGCTAAGAATTAATGAGTCAAAAAAGAAGCGAATGGATGAGGCTAACAAGCTTAATAAAGATATAGGTATTTTGATTAATACAAAATTAGATAACAGAAATGCAGATAATGAGAATAATTTAAAGAGCCTCCAGTTAAAGATACTTAATGATCAATTGGAGAATTTTCATAATCTTGATGAAGATCAAAAAAATACGTTTATCAAAGAATTAAATCAAAAGGATTAATTAATGATTAAGGAAAGATTCCGTAAGTATCTACCCGTTGTTGTTGATTTAGAAACTGGTGGTTTTAATCCAAAAACAAATGCAATACTCGAAATTGCAGCAACTTTAATTTCTAAAAATGAAAATACTCAATTATTAGAAGTTGGTGAAACCTATAGATATCATATAGACCCCTTTGAGGGACTAGTTGTTGAGCAAGAATCATTAGATTTCACAAAAATTAATCTTAACCACCCATTAAGAAATGCTATTACAGAAAAAGAAGCACTCGATAAACTTTTTAAAATTATTAATACTGAAAGAACAGCAAATGGCTGCTCTAGAGCAATCTTAATTGGGCATAATGCTCATTTTGATCATTCTTTTTTAACCGAAGCAATATCTAGAAATAATCTTAAAAAGTCCCCATTTCATCCATTCTCAGTTTTAGATACTGTCACTCTAGGAGCTCTCCATACAAAACAAACTGTCTTAGCTAGAATATGTGATGTTTTAAAGATAGATTATGATTCTAAACAAGCGCATTCAGCTGCCTATGATTCTGACATCACTGCTAAAGTCTTTTGCAAAATCATAAATGAATTTGATTCACATTATAGTAAATGATTCTCAAAAACATAATGATTCTCATTAAATTATTACCTAAAATCAGTACTTTACATGATATATATTTTAACTTATATTACAGAATATAAATATACATAATAAAAGGATGGTAATTTTATGGAAATGAAAACAATAGATTCTGAAGCAGTTTGTAATATTCTTAATGAAATAATGGAATATGAATTAGCTGGTGTTGTTAGATATACTCATTCAGCTTTAATGGTGAGTGGTCCATATAGAATACCAATTGTTACTTTTCTAAAAGAGCAAGCAACTGAATCATTGCTCCATGCTCAACAAGCAGGTGAATTAATTGCAGGTTTAGATGGTCATCCAAGTCAGAAAATAGCAAAAATTGAAGAAACTAACAGACATTCAATTAAAGATATATTGGAAGAAGGTTTAGGCCATGAACTGCATGCTTTAAATTTATATAAAAAACTACTTATGAGCGTTGAAGATGCATCAGTTTATTTAGAAGAATATGCAAGAAGTATGATTGGTGAAGAGGAGCAGCACTCTTTGGAACTTAAAGCAATGTTAAAAGATTTTGGGTAATCTATTCTGAAACAGCTTGTATAATTTTACTAAGTTCTCCTGACTCATTTAATTCAGTAACTATATCAGCGCCCCCTATTAACTCGCCTCCAACAAAAACTTGTGGGAAAGTTGGCCAATCTGACACACTTGGCAAAGTTGCCCTTATTTCTGAATTAGCTAATATATCCACATAAGAAAATTCAGCTTCACAATCAATTAAAGCTTGAACAGTTTTTGCTGAAAATCCACAACGTGGCTCATAAGGAGTTCCTTTCATATAAATAAGAATATTGTTTTGTGCAATTTGCTCTTTAAGTTTTTCTTCAATACTCATAATTATCCTTTAGTAATTTGTATATATCTCTTTATAGTATCTTCAAAGCCATAATTCAAGGCGTCAATAATGATTGCATGCCCGATAGACACCTCATCAATAAGATTAAGTGCTTTTAATGCTGGCAAATTTTCTAAGTTTAAATCATGTCCTGCATTAACCCGTAGCCCTAAAGATTTTGCATGTAATATAGTTTTCTTATAATTTTCAATTAATGATAAAGTGCTAATTTTATTAAAATTCTTTGCATAATCCTCGGTGTAAAGCTCTATTGAGTCTACTTCCATTGAATTTGCATAATTAACAGATTCTAAGGTTGGATCAATAAAAAGGCTTACTCTATTCGAGTATGATTTCAATTGTTTAATTGTTGATATCAGTTCGTGATCATGATGACCAGATGACCAGCCATGATCTGATGTAATCTGATCTAATGCATCAGGTACTAAAGTTGCCTGTGTTGGTTCACATATCCTAATTAACTCATTAAAACCAAGATAATCACCAGATTTTTCTTCAAACGGGTTGCCTTCAATATTGAATTCAGCACCATAACCTTTAACAATTTTACTTAAATGTATTACGTCGCTAGAAGTGGCATGACGATGATCTGGTCGTGGATGTAAAGTTATACCCTCAGCACCATTATCTAAGGCTTTCAATGCAAAGCTCTCAAGGTCAGGATAGTCTGACCCACGTGAATTTCTAAGCAAAGCTATCTTGTTTAAATTTACGCTCAGTAACATAAAAAAAGTTCCTAGTTGTTAGAGTGATCAGCAGAGTAGTCTGATACTAAGTTTACAAAACTTTTAACTCCAGCATCTAAAGCTGAATCATGAACAACAAAATAAGGAGTATGATTACCGGGAGCTGATATCACATTTTTTGCATTAACCCCAAGCCAGAAATATAAACCAGGTACTTCATTTGCAAAGAAAGCGAAATCTTCTGCACCAGTTGAAGCTAATATATCTGAACTAAACATTCCATTTGATGCTTCGATCAAAGATTTAGAATAATTTTTAACAAGATCGGGATCATTTACAGTTACAGGATATGAACCATATATTGCAAAATCAACACTAGCCTCTACGTTATGAGCTTTCGCTATGTTGGTAGCAATAGTTTTCATTTCTTGATGTATTAATTCTAAAACATCATTATCAAAAGTTCTTATAGTTCCCTCTAGCATGGCTGATTCAGGAATAATATTATTTCTAGACCCTGCTTTAACGATTCCTACAGAAATAACAGCAGGATTATCCCTTATATCAATCCTTCTGCTTAGGATAGTTTGTAAACTTGTACCAATATCAAATGCCGCCATAATAGGATCATTAGAAGCCCATGGAGTTGAACCATGTGATTGAGTGCCTTTGATATTAATCCTAAAAGCTTCAGCTGATGCCATTGCAGGACCAGCTTTAACAGCTACTGCTCCATGGTATGAATTTGTAACATGCATTCCAAAAACAACATCTGGTCTTTCTTCAAAAATACCTTCTTTGAGCATTAACTCAGCACCGCCCTCTTCTCCTTCTGGTGGTCCCTCTTCAGCTGGTTGGAAAATTAGTAAAATATCTCCATGTAAATTACTAGTATTTCTTGAAAGAAAATCTGCTACACCTAACATCACAGCTATATGTGCATCATGTCCACAGGCATGCATAACACCTACCTCATTTCCCTGATACATAGTTGTTTCTTTAGATGCATAGGGTAGATTAGTCATCTCAGTAACAGGCAATCCATCAATATCAGCTCGCAATGCCATAAGCGGGCCCGGATGTTCACCCCTTATATATGCTGTAACTCCGGTATAAGCTATTTCAGTCTGAACTTCTAAACCAAGATCTGTAAGAATCTCAGCTATATATTTTGCAGTTTTAAATTCTCTGTTACCAAGCTCGGGATATTGATGAAAGTGATGTCTCCATTTAACAACTTTAGA
>CEOP01040801.1_pt1 | contig 20379 bp, 6 predicted proteins | sample 361301 | NCBI WGS metagenome assembly CEOP01 (sample SAMEA2619548, study PRJEB7988) | marine metagenome | biome: marine biome (ENVO:00000447); feature: deep chlorophyll maximum layer (ENVO:xxxxxxxx); material: "saline water (ENVO:00002010), including plankton (ENVO:xxxxxxxx)" | depth 55 m
GATTTGTATTACTTCAAACTTTCATACTGGAGCAGTAGGATCACTCAAAGAACATCCTTTTATATACTACTATAATAAAGGAGTCCGAGTCTGTCTTAATACAGATAATAGACTAATATCAAATACTAATCTATCAAAAGAATATCTAATAGCTTGTCAATTATTTAACCTAAACCTAAATGATATTAGAGAGATAATTATAATGAGTATGAAAAGTGCATTTATAGCTCACCAAGAAAGAAAAAGATTAATTAAACTATTATCAAATAAGCTAGAAAATGACTTTGGAATTACATCATCATATACTTAATAATATCTATCTAATTGGTTACTATATTATTGCAACAGCCTTTATTAATAACGTAAATATGAATATAAATGAATACAGAATATACATATCAAAATATTTTATATAGACGTGCTAAAATCTCCAGAGAATCAACAATCTGAGTTATTATTAAATACATGTAGTTTCTAATAAAATAGCGCAAACCTTGTATGGATCCATGTTAGCAGATGGCCTTCTATCTTCAAGATATCCAAAACCATCATTAGAAGTTTGCATTGGTATTCTGATTGATGCACCACGATCACTCACACCAAATCTAAACTCTTTGATACTACACGTTTCATGCAAACCAGTGAGTCGCTCTTCATTATGAGCACCATAAACACTTATGTGTTCATCATGTTTTTTACTTAATTTTTCACACGCGGCATTAATCACAGCTAACCCGCCAGGTTCACGCATTGATTTAGTACTAAAATTAGTATGAGCACCAGCACCATTCCAGTCACCCTTTATTGGCTTAGGATGCAAAGTTGCGCTTATTCCATATTCCTCAGACAATCTATAAAGAAGCCATCTAGATATCCACATCTGATCGGCGACATCTAAGGGTCCAAGCGGGCCAATTTGATATTCCCATTGTCCCGGCATAACTTCTGCATTAATACCTGAGATTTCTAAACCTGCGTCTATACAAAACTGTAAATGCTCTTCAACAATATCCCGTCCAAAAACCTCATCAGCTCCTACACCACAATAAAAAGGACCTTGAGGTGCTGGATATCCACCTTCAGGCCAACCTAGAGGATTGCGACCCTCAAAAAGAGTATACTCTTGTTCAATTCCAAACCATGCCTCTTCATCAGAAAATCTTTCTGCAATCTTTCTTAAATGAGCACGAGAATTTGATGCATGTACCGAACCATCTGCATTCATAACTTCACACATTACTAAAATATCATTACCTCCACGAATTGGATCTAAAACTTTATAAACAGGTTTTAACATACAATCACTATTTCCACCTTCTGCTTGGTTAGTACTTGATCCATCAAAACCCCAAAGAGGAAGCTCATCAACTACTTCTATACTACCATCAATTACTTTAGTTTTTGAACGAAGTTTTTGCGTTGGTTCATGACCATCCATCCATATATACTCTGCTTTAGTTTTACTCACTATAATTATCTCCTTTTATTTTAAATAGTAGTCAAATCAGTAATTTTTTGAATCATTTTATAATCTGATAAAATAATTTGAGTCTCAGTCCTAATAACACCAGGCCAATTTTGAATTTTCCTAAGCAATTCTTCTAAAGTAGAGGAATTGAGAGTAACAACAAATAACATGTGCGAACCTTTACCAGTAGTAGCCAAACATTGCAGTACCTCAGGCGCTTCTTCGGCAGCTTTTGTAATCTCTTTGTAATGTATAGAAGATTCTGAAATCAAAGTAATGATTGCAGCAACATCTAGACCTAATGGTTTTGGATCTAAAACCGCATGGATACCATTAATAATGCCAGAATCTTGAAGCTTTTTAATTCTATCGGTCACAGTTGGTATAGATATATCAAGTTCTGTTGCAATATGGCTTGCAGAAACTCTTCCATCTTGTTGTAAAAGATTTAATATTTTTTTATCAGTATTATCAATTTTCATTTACAATTAATATATAACTTTATATACTTAATATTATTAAATATAATTATATATTACCATATTTTATTAACTAATTATATAAATTTTCTTAATTAATAAAAATTAAAAATAATATTACTTTATAAAGGAAGTTTTAAAAGATTTTTATAAGAAGATAAGATAATTTGTGTCTCTGTCCTCGTAACATCTGGCCAACTCTGAATTTTTCTTAACAATTCTTCAAGAGACTTTGAATTTTTTGTTGATACCCATAATAACAACGAGCCCATACCTGTTGTAGAAAAGCACTGTACTACCTCAGGACATTCGACTGCTTTTTCAATTACAATTTGATGATTATTTGATGAAGAAGATATAATAGTTATAACAGCAGAAACATCAAGCGAAACAGACTTAGAATCAATAACTGCTTGGAAGCCCTTTATAACTGATGATTGTCGTAATTTTTTAATCCTATCAGTAATAGTTGGTACAGTTAAATCTAATTTTTTTGCAATATTACTCGCCGTTTCTCTACCATCATTTTGTAAAAAATTTAAAATCTTTAGATCAATTTCATCTACCATGCTATACAATTCTATTCTTTATAAAAAAGAAAAAATCTAATTAAAAATATTTTCTTTCTTTAATTCAATCAGCTCGCCATAATCTAATATTTTATCAATATTTATTTTTGATTTATCTGTTAGAATAGTAATTACTATTGGATTTTTTTTTATATTATTTTTATGGAATTCAATTATATCATTAAACTCAGCTTCATTATAAACTTGATAAGAAATTTTATTTGGATCATCATCATAACCTCGTTTTATTAGATTTGCTACATATCCCCCCTTACCTCTCCAGTTAGGCTTTCTTGAATTAATAGATTGGGTTAAACCTAATTTAATAGAGCTCATTCTATTTTCTTTAATTGGAAGGTTATTAAATAGGTCAAGATATGTTTTAATTGCCTCCATTGTTTTATCAACCTGGGTACCAATATAACCAAAATAATATCCAGCCATATTAACATCTGACCTATTTATATATGAACCATATGCTGAATAAGCTAGAGATCTAAATTCTCTAATTTCTTGAAAAATGATACTACCCATTCCTCTTCCAAAATAATTATTAAATACAGAGGCGATATTTCTTTGTTTCTCATCTAATACTTTACCCTCAGCAATAAAATATATCTGACTTTGTACTGCTTTTGAATCATCAATTATAAAAACCTTATTTCTAGTATGTCTTTTATAGTCAATATTTATGGGTGAATTGGATGCTATAAGGTTATTTGAAATATTCAATTCTTTATTTATTTGATTGATTACTTCCTCTTTACCTATTGTGCCAGTGTAAAATATGTCTACTTCATATTGCATAGCATTTTTAACCTGATCTAGTAAAAAATCAGGAGTCATCGCTTTTACCTCAGCCAATGTTGGACGTCTTAAATACGATGATTTTTTTCCATACATTGCATATTCTCTTAGAGCTCTACCTGCTGTAGTTGGGTCATTTTTCTCTCTATCTCTACTAATTTTACTTCCTTCAATAATTTTTTCTAATTTACTAACATCATCTTCTCGAACATGCATCTCTTGCATAAATTCATTTAACAAACTAAGTGTTTGATTTAAATAATTATCAAAACCACTTACGATAAAACCAAAATAATTATTATTGGAATAAGTTTCTATCTTCGAACCGATTTTTTGTAATTCATCCTTAAACTGATCAAATGTTCTATTTTTAGTACCAATTAAAGAAATGAACTGTGATGCCTGTTCGAGTCCAGAGCTCTCGACTGTACCTAAACCAAATTGTATATTCATCGTAAAAATTGAGTTAACTGGATTTTCAACATGATAAAAATGAATATTTTCTCTGATGTCTTCGAAGGTCACATCTTTTGAAAAATCAACAAACCGGGGCTTTATCTTACTTGATTTTATATTATCTATTGACTTAGCATAATCTGATTTTTGTTCGGTGTTTTTTGGTGCAACAGGATCAAATGGAGGTTTATCTAATTTAATTTTTTCAGGATCACCTTTATCAGACCTAACAATTAAATAATTGTCATTTAAATATCTATTTGCAACTTCAACAATTTTATCTTTGCTAATATTATCAATCCTTTGTGGGTAAGATTTAATTTCCTCCCAAGATAGATTTTTTGATATAATTTGCATTATTTTCCATAGTCTACCACTAGAACCTTCCATGCTTCTTTCATGACTCATTTTCATATTTAATTTGATGGATTCTAAAGCACCTTCATCAAATCTCCCATTTTTTACATCATTTATAGCACCTAGCATTAAAGATTCACCTTGGTCAAAAGTTTGTAAATCATCTTTTGGAATAAAACCAAAACCAAAACCGCCATGGTCTTTACCCCCAATTCCACTATACCCAGTTGCACTTAATATTTTATTTTCAGTGTTAAGCTTATCAATCAAGCCTGTTTTAGATGAATTATTAAAAATATTTGCTAAAACCTCCAATGCAAGCGCATCAGGATGATTCGGCTTGACTGTTCTGTAGCCCATCCTAGCAATTCTATATGGAGTTATACTTATATCAACAACTTCCCTTCCAGGAAATTGATCTTCTTGGATATTTAATGGCTCAATTGCATTCCCTTTCTTTAACCTTCCAAATTTCCTTTTGATTATGCCCTTTACTTTATTTTTTTCAAAATCTCCAGTTAGTATTAAATACATATTATTTGGAACATAAAATTCATTAAAATTTTGCTTCATCTTTGTCAAAGAGGGGTTTTTTAAATGTTCTACTGAACCAAGGATAGTTTGCTGCCCATAAGGATGTTTTTTAAAAAAGCTTTTATTAAAAGTATTATAAAATATCCTAAATGGATTATCCATCGCTCTGTTTTTTTCCTCGTAAACTATTTCCAATTCTGCTTGAAATAAACGAAAAATAGGATTAATAAATCTATGGCTATAAACCTCTAACCATTTTTCTATTTCATTACTTGGAAATGAATTATAATAACGAACAAAATCATTCCAGGTATCAGCATTCATACCAGTCCCGCCCATTCCTTGGATAAGCCTATCAAATTCATTTGGGATTGCATACTCAGCAGCTTTAACACTCAATCTATTAATATCTTTTTGAATAGTATATCTTTTTTGTTCATTCTTTGTTGAACCTAGTTTATCATATAAAACTTCAATACTATCTAAAAATATTTTCTCAGACTCATAATCAATTGTGCCCATCTCAGTAGTACCTTTAAACAATAAATGCTCCAAATAATGTGCAATACCTGTGGCATCGCTTGGATCACGCTTCCCACCTCCATCAACAATAACTGCGCCAAAAACTTTTGTTTCATTATGATCTTCATTAAGGATGACAGTTAAACCGTTATTAAGTTTATATGTTTCTACCTCTAGTGGATCTGGCTTTTCACAGTTAAAAATAAATAATGTTAAAATAATAATAATTATATTTTTCATCTCTTCCTCTTTATAAATAAATTTTTTATGAATATTGAAAATTGAATGATTTTGGGAAAGCGAATATTAACTATCTCTTTTCAATGAAAAAAATTCTTTTATTATTGATACACATTTATCTTCCATAATACCACCTTGAACAATGGTGTTTGAGCCCAGTCTTTTATCACCACAAATTTGATAAAGAGAATCACAAGCACCTTTGTCCCCATCGTATGCACCAAAAACAACCCTATTTACCCTGGCATTATTTATTGCACCAGCACACATTACACATGGCTCTTTAGTAACAAACATTATACACTGGTCTAGCCTCCAATTGTCTAAAGTATTAGAGGCTGCTGTGATTGCTAATATCTCAGCATGCGCAGTAGCATCATTAAGCGATTCACATTGATTATATCCTTTTCCTATAATTCTATCATGACATACAACTATAGCCCCAACCGGCACCTCATCTTCTGTAAACGCTTTTTCAGCTAATTTAAATGCTTCTGCCATCCAAAAAGAATCATCTTTTAAAGGAAAATTATCAGACATGAAATTATTGGAAATAACTAAATATTTTTCAGGGCCTGCTGCAGAGACTGTAATACTTGAGCTAACTCTGCTCTTCCTAAAACTGTATCTAAATTCATTGTAAGGGACTTAACAATATTTGAAGGAAAACTCTGATAATAAGAATCATTGTATATCGACTGCAGGTTATCTCTACAAGAAGAAAAATAACCCATATTGAATTCAGCTAATGCTAATTCTAGGCGCACATCAAGATGATTAATATTGTTATCATGACTAAAATACCAAGGACCAAGCTCAGGCCTTTCAACTAATACATAACTAGCATATGTACGGACCAATGAATCATTATGCATTCCGCTATACGAGAATGTCAGTCCTGCATATAGATCAAGATCTAAATCTGGTGTATCATATGGATCATAGGTCTTTGTTTGACTGATGTGAAAATAAACTGCCGCTGAATCAGCTTGCCTTAGTTTTCCAAAACACCACCCAATACCATTAAACCCATCAGCATAAGAAGAATCTTTAGAGACTGCATCATAAAACCATTCTCTTGCTTCTGTATATTCACCCGTCTTGTACAATGTCCAGCCATATCCTGCTAAATCCTCTTCTGTAGGCACTACAGGCTGTCTACAATTAATGCAAAAAATAATAAAAGAACCCAACCAGAAAATTTTAGCCATTTTTTTAATATTGATATTCATCATTTCAAAAACATCATCTTTTTATTTTTAACAATACCCGAGTTTGTTTTTAACTGTACGAAATAGACTCCAGAAGGCGACATTTTTCCATACTTATCGACACCATCCCACCTGACATTAAACTGCCCGACTTGACTAATATTATTTACTAATGTTGCCACATGCTGGCCTATAACATTATAAACATTTACACTAACCTGTTGCTCTAGACCATCTAACAACCCAATATCATATTTAATCGTGGTAGTTGGATTAAATGGGTTTGGATAATTCTGATGGAGATCTGTCTGCTCTGGAACAATAATAGTTTTTGGCCCCAATCTAAAATAACCTGTATTATCAGTAAATGAAAATACTTGCCCATTTTTATTAATTGAAGGCAACTCTTTCCAAATTACGCCATTCTCTCTTTGGTAGATAGAGAGATCTTCTCTTGCACTACCAAACTGCACTTCAATTGGTTTGTTAAATACAAAAGACTCATCACCTAATACATAAGACGCCTCATCGGTAAAACTAGTAATAAACAAAGAGCTGTCGACAATTAGAAAGCTCTGATCCATATCAACACTACCAGGGTCACCAACGATACTAAATTTCCCATCAGAACTACTTGCATACCAGCGATTAGCCACGCGAGCTGGTGCAAGATTAAATGTATTTGTGTAAATGGTTTTACCTACTTCTGCAATCGCTAGAATATCAAAAGAATACCCACCTCCTATACCAAAACTAAAATCTCCTGTATAGGTATAAGCTGCAACAGTGTCAACATCAATTCGTTGATTCTGAACTTCAAGTTGTAAGAACTTCGTTTTTTGTTCTTTATCAACAATAATAATATGTACATAGCTTGAGAACGCATTATTCTGAACGAGCGAAACCTCAATATTCGGTCGAGGCACACGTAGAACATTCAAAGTAAACACCTGTGAACTTTGTGCATCTTCATCTGATGCAGTTACTCTAAAGTTTGCATGCCCAGACCATAGGTCAAATGGAGTAAATAAGACAGTATCTCCAACACCATTGGATAGATATGGACTAGCATTAAATGTAACAGAATCTGAATTTAAAAGTCCTTCTATTGTAAATGTTAATGTAGAATCATCAACGTCAGTTGTGAATTGAGAAAAATCAATCCAAATTGAATCATTCTCATCAATAACAAGAGTATCTATCGCTGCCATTACAGGCGGGTCATTCTCTGGAATTACATTTACAATAATCATATCTTCAGACCACGCACCTTCAGGGTCATAAGCCGTAAAAGTAACTCTATGATTAGAACCAAAATAATTTGAACGACTATTAAAGATTGCATACGTAGTATCATTAATCGTATCTATCTCAACCGTAATAGCTGGATTTTCCATAGAATGGAATCTATCTGTTATTATATCTGATGATTTTGCTAAACTCTCAAGATCCAGTCCTTTAGACGGATCAAAACCCATGTAATCTTTCATTAATTGGTTTTCTACAGATTTTGGCGTTCCTGGACCTACAACTACACTTGCTAATGGAAAATCTTCGTCTAATTGAGATGTATCCCGTATAGCAATCTGCCATGAAAGCTCTGAGTCTTCGTTGTCCACATCGTAAACATAATCACTTAAATTAATACGGACTGCCTCTGTCGCAGGCTTATCCTCTTGCCAAGTAATTATTCGATCCTCTCCTAATATTGCTACAACTGGAGAATCATTAACAGCATTAACCGTAGCACTATAAGTGATTGTATCTTTAAAACCATATGCATCTTCAGCAAAAAATGTAAATAAATAATCACCAGATTGATCTATGACTGTATCCTGTCCAGTAAGAGTCAATGTTGAATCTTGAATTGGTGTCCATATTACGTGTCCAGTAGTAGGGTCAACAGCAGGAGGATTAATTTCTACTAAATTAGTATCATTCCCCCCAGAACCATTAGTCACAATTTTATTCGTTTCAATAGAATAAGAGAACGAATCGCTTTGTAAAACAGCAAGATCTAAATCAGAAACTTTAACAGTATCATAATCCCAAGCGATATCCTCATACAAGATTAAATCTGTTATACTTTCAATAAAGATTGGAGCAGAGTTATACCTCTGTATTGCATTCGTATATATTGTATCTGAAGCGTTACCAGCAACATCAAACGCCCTAACAGCTATAATATAATATTGCTCATGTTTCAGCGTATCATTATAAACATACTCTATATCAATATTTGATACAGAATCCGTAACGATACTATCTAAAGAATTTAGTACAAGCGGCACTTCAAATGATGGCGCTTGCTCTTTATATACTTTGTACCAATGACCTAGATCATTTTGCCCATCTTGATCCATGTCAACAGTAAATAAACTATCTAATGCATCAAGGGTATCCGCAAGTGTGCCACCAGTCCATGTTGGTTCATAAACAAAAACCTGCATCTCATATAGATCTGTACCAGATGCCGCAGTTGCACCAGGATCTTCAAATGGTGTCCAACTAATACTAACAGTATCCGTAGATATTACTTGCGAACCAACAACGCCATTAAAATTACCAGCATTGTATATCCCTATTTCAGGCGCAGCAATATCATAAAAGACAGTATCAGTATTTAAGCTATCAATCTCAAATAGATTTGTTACGTCATTAAAACTGAACATGTCACTTGGCATTCCATTGGTAGAGTTACCATTTACATCTGTTATCTTCGCTCTAAATTGCAGCCTATTAAATGCCGAATCTCCTACATTAAGCATATCCGCAGGAATTAGATCTTCTATAGGACGTGATATTGTTCTCTTGGATAAATAATCACCATATGTTTGAAATCCAGTTTCAATTATATCTTCTGCTCCCATAGTCCTCCAAACCGTAGGATTACGATCTATATTTCTTACCTGCATATCTATCTTACCTTGCGGACCCCATCCTGACTCCTTACCATATAGTGAAAGGTCCGAGTCCTGGTTTTGGAAAGGTACTTCAAGATAAATTTTATCAGTTTTACTATTGATCCAATTTTCTATAACCCTAAAACCACTTGTTGTAAATTGACCAGTAGCAAAAGTAATTGTATCTCGCGCTTCACTAAAAACTGGAGCGGAAGGATAACCCCACGGATGGATATTATCAATTTCTAGGGCATATCTAGACTCAACACCACCTGGTTTTTGAAGACTATTAGCATACGTAGCAACTGGAGTTCCAGTTCTATCCCTAGCGTCTAACTCTACACTTAGAACGCCATGATTATTAGTACCATCCTCAATGATATATTCAAAATGAAATACCTGAATAGTAGAATCAAATATAACGTCATTTGGATTCGCTACACGCTCTATACCATTTATTGAATCACCAGTCACATCCTCAAATCCATGATCGAGGTTTCCATTAATATTGTATATTAAATTTAATTTTGGTTTATCATTCTGAGCATTTTTAATCTCTTCATTCATTTCAACTTTAATAAGCACCGTATCGCCATCAATGGCATAACAACAATATGATTCATCTTCATTTGTTGGATCATATATTGTCAAATCAGGATTACTAATATTTTGATATGTAATTGTCGCAGTTGGTAGAGTGTTATCTAAGAATAAAAAGTTTTCAAAATCGCTACCATGTTCAAGTGAATCAAATTGGTTACCAGCCAGATCATTAGAGCTAATGATTTTTGCCCAAACATATTCATCATAAAAAAGACCGAGAGCTTGATCATTTTCAGGAACCTCAATCTCTCTAATCGTAGCAGACCATTTCAATGGTTCACTTTCATCTTTGGTCATTACATATGTTAATGTTTCTAAATTAGATAATGTATCGATGTCATTATCCCAATTAGCAGTTGTCTCTGTTTGCGGTACTGAAGCAGCAAAGAAAAATTTTATAACAGGAGGATTAAGTTCATCTTGAAGCTCATTAAATGTCACATCAACCTTTGTCCCTGTTTTAGGAGTAAGTGATGTTATGTATGTAGTCTCATAGAATATTTTTCCCGTAGGAATCTTCGTGTCATACGTAACAGAAGGAATAGTTATCTCATTAACATTACCAACAAGATCAACACCATGAAACGTAACATCATACTTATTACTGTCGGCTAAGGCATTTTCTAAAGTGACTTGATTTACAATATCACCAATAGATTTAATACCTCTATTTAACTCCGTACCCGAAAAATCTATTGAGTCACCCTCTGTCAACACCTCAGGCACTGCATTTGCATCAACTGGTTCAAAATTTATCCAACCAGAGCTAAGATCTTCTACATTTCTCCAACCAAGCTGAGCAGAATTCGTGAAATCACCCTCATTGATATTAAAATTGCTAAAGACAGGGTCTACATTATCTAACTTAAATAATATGTTACTTGAATCAATACCAGGAATGTCAGATATATAACTGCCGACAGGGTTTTCAGCCCAATCAGTTCCAATAATGGTCATTAATAAAAAGTCATCATACTCTGAAAAATCTGTTGATAACTCAGAAAGTCCCGGTAGAGTTAGGTCAAAATATGCTGTGTCAGCATCCTCACTATAACTTAAATCTGCACCAGTTTTGATATTTGTCTGTATAGTGCTCCATTTCCAAGGGTCAACATTTAGACTAGGTTTTACAACTTCATTATCAGTATTCGGATCATCCGAATTATACATTGGTTCATCCGGAAACACTGAGACTCTAATTACATCATCTGCTTTCCCAGCATTGCTATAAGTAGCCAAACTATTATCTATATTTTTATATTTAAATAATATGTTTGGTGGTGTATTATCAATGACAAGATATGCACTATCAACTAAACTAGATACCAGCACAGGGTTCCCAGCGATATCAGTAGCATCAATAATAATTGTAGCCAAACTATCATATTGCGAATCCGGCGGATTTATATCATTTGAACCTGGGACATCAAGAGTATAAGTAAATGTATAATCATTACTACCAGAACTCATTAAAATATTTACAGGGTCACTACCAGAATTTTCCTTGTAATAAGCAGAAAGTTTTGGAGTACTATATGGTAAATCATCTGGGTCAAATGTAGCTGTAACTGTAGGACTGTGAGATCCATTAACATATTTTCTTGAATACGTTAGGTTCACATAATCATGTGATTTTGTGTCTATAATAATATTTTTAGAACTAACAGCCGACTGGATAGTAACATTCCCTGCTCTATCTGTTACAATATTTCTAAAGTAAATAGTAGCATCTTCTATAAATACTTCTGCAACAGCACGAATTTCTACATCACTTACATTTATCTCTACAAATCCAACTGGAGATTCATTCAAATCTGTAGGTGTTATTTGTGTTTTACTACCGATTGAATACCAGACTCCACTTGCAGCATCTGAGCTAGATGACATTTGAACCTGAACAGTTCCGCCATCAGTAAGAGAAGCATCTCTATCAATTGTAATACTTGCATTATCATCATCAAAAGAGATCCACGCATGGAATGTAATTCCTGTATTAGTACTGTTATAATAACCAGTTCTAGAAAAACCTTCGCCAATAACTGTATCTGCTACTATCTGCTGATAATTATCTTTTGCAATAAAATTATTCTCTTCAATATTATATCCATACCCAGCTGCAAGGCCTCTGGTAGGGTCAAGCGGCATGACCTGATCAACAATCAATTCTGTTTTAACCGTAGGTATTCCCTGTTTAGAGTTTCCAGCTTTATCTGTGATAATTGCTGCAAAATCAACTTTTATATTTTGAATTGGAATAGCCAGTAATTCATCTGGAAAATCAGTCATTGCCTCTACATCAGAAGCATCTAATTGAAAATGAAGTCTCTTACCATTAAAATCGCCATAACTATTAGGCGTTCCTAAAAGCCAACTACCTGAAGGCTCTGACCCCCCGCCTTGTGCTACATCGGCTACTAAAACGGTAGGTTGACCTACATTTTGCCAAGATCCTGGTGTAACATTATCAGCATCATAAACCCTGCCAATAATTTGAACTTCACCACCAATAAGACTAGTATCACCTACTCCAGTACTAAAATCACTTGGGTCGTTAAAGATTGGTATGACTAAATGTGTTGAGTTTGAATTCCAATAACTTATAGCTGAAGTATCGGTGTTAACAGTGTCATTTATACCTGCTACTACATAGAGATTGTCAATCTGAAAATCACTTGGAGCGAAACCATCAACTTCTACCTCTGATAAATCTTTAAGACTAAAACCAGTCTCAGCTTTTACAGTATCTATAATGGTAGCCATATCATTACCCGCATTATCTCTAAGATATCCAGTCGGAAGTCTTAAACCTAATAATGAAAGGTCGCTGCTTGCATCTCCAGGCTGAACTGTATAGGAAATTGTAATATCACTAACATTATCTAAAGAAACTTTTTCTATTTCAGGAGCTGTTACTACATCTAGAACAACAGAAGCCACACCATCGGTTAGTGTTATATTCTCTGAGAAAGTAAATTTAATATTGATAGTACTATCTATACCAAAAAGACCATTGTTTGCGGTTCCGTCATCAGCGTTAACAGACTCTACTCTTGATAATAAAGGCAAGACCGTATCTATATAGATCTTATCATCAGTGGAGACATTAATAATAGCCTTGTTCCCAGCGATATCAACCACTTCTGCTTTTAAATTCATTGTTTTTGTTTCTTCATATTCTAGCTGAGACTCAACACTACCCCCTAGTATTGAAGATAGTACAATTCCATTTACAATATTATTATTTGGTCTGATAGATACCGGATCCCCGAGTTGGTGATAAGTGGCTACATCTGCGTTTGTACCTATACCAGCTAGAACTCGAATCGAACCATTGCTTACAGTTGCATCGATATCTCCATTGACATCTCCTTTAATAGTTACGCTAACATCTAGACCTGTATTTGTACTATTCCAGAAGTCATCTACAATCGTACCACCAGTTGCAATAACAGAGCTAACCTCATAACCGGAAATCACCGGTGCAGTTTGATCAATCGTAATGGTTGTTACACTCGCATTTCCAAAAGTTGTATTTAAATCATTATCTGAAATAGCCGCAGATATCAAAACAACATTGCCCTCAGCAAACCAATTTGTAGGGCTATTAGGAAGAGTTCCCTCGAACTCTTCTTCGCTAACTTGAAAAACAACATCACCACCAATATCATCGCTAGTGAGTGTTTTTATTGGCGTTGTTAAATAGTTATAATTGAAGCCATCTATCTTTGCCATCAATCTAACCGTACCTCCAATCAGGTTATCATTATCTTCTATTGGTACAGTAACATCCAACCCTGAATTATATGAGTTCCAATATCCAGGCGTCACAGGATCCCAATGAGAAGCAACTATAGAATCTGTACTAGTTGTCTTCGTTATTACGCTTTGTACGGTAAAAGCAGCAGGAGGCAGATCATTATCAGAAATTGTTACCTCAAAGACATTATCGGAAATAACATCAATAGAATTATCATCTCCATTGGCCCATGTATCATCTGCTCCCTTATCACGATATTGATCGATTTGTAAAAAGAAATTTTCATTGTCAGCTATTAGCGTCTGCTCTACTTCTTCATCATCCCAGACATCAATCGGAACAGAAGCCGTCCACTCAGTTTGCAAAGATGTTGCAGCTGGAATAATGACTGTCTTTCCACCAACTACACCTAGATCAGTATTATCAACACCTAAATAGAAATCAAAATTATCATCAAGCCCAGACTCAGCCGTTCCACCAGATTTTTCAGAAAACCTGACAAGAATATCTGTTCCAGACTCAGCACTAAGAGCAACCTTAATATCTGTATTTTGATAATCTCCACCATTTGTACTATCTGGATTACCTTCCGGTATTATAGCATTATTATTTACCCATGTAACTGATGGCATGCCATCATCATTCTGAATTGTATATACATAAGAATGGTCTCCAGAAACCAATTCACTGTTTTTAGAATTCGTGAATTCTGTTAACTCAATATTTACATATTCGTCTACCTCATAAAGATCATCTCCATATATATCAAGTGCAATATTTTTTGATTCATCACCGTCCGAAGCTATATACAAATCAGTTCCAGAATCATAATTATAAGATTTAGGATTAAATGTTAGCACATCATTCGATAATGAAAAATCATCACTGTATTTACTTTGAATACCATCAGAATCTATCGATGCAGAGGTATAGTCTGTCTCGCTTTCACCTTTGTCTGTATCTAATGCAAATGTCGCCGTAATAGTTTTTTCAGATTGTATAGCACTTCCTCCTGCATCAACAAGATTAACCGCAATAATTTCACTACTAACACCAGAGTTAGTCTCATTCGCTGCAACATCTGCCTCAAACATTACATAGGGCTCTGGCTCATTATCTGTGATTGTAAAAGTATAAACATAATCACCACCTAACTCTGCCTCAGCACCAGCTGTACCTCCATATGAATCATAGTAAACGTTCGATGCATCATCAAGCCAGTTAGATGTGTTCGCAAAACTCAGACTTACTCTAATATTTTGATCATACTCATCAAAGCTATCATCAACAATAGTAAGTGGTATATAGACAATTGTCTGCCCTGCTTCTATTGTAACGATACTATCTCCAGCTGTATTTTTTGTTACAGATGACCCGAAATTATAGTCAATGCCCTTCGTTGCAGTATTCTCATTATTTGGAAAATCAATATCATAATAAAAATCACCCGCCTCAGGATAATTAAGTGTATGGTCAATTGAATATTTTAGTACAATATCTTTACCACTTTCTTTCGGAATCGCGATTGGTAGATTAATAGAATTACCTCCAGGATCTGCCCCAGCAACATTAGTAATATCATTCTCATCATCGCTTGCACTAGTAGTTGAAAATACAACGATTTCAAGATCATCATTATCACTTATTGTAACGATCAAGGATGGAGCATCAGAACCAATTTGAGCATTCTGAGTTGGGTTACTGACATGATCTATAGCGTTTATCACAATTTTAAATTTTTCGTCCCACTCATCAATGTTATCGTCTTCAATTAATATTGAAAGAGGTTCAAAGAGGTATTGCTCACCAGAAGTTGAATTATTTGGGGGATTATTTGTTAAAAGCTCACTTCCATCACTTAACCCCGCGTGATCTTCTGGATATGTTACAGTCCCAACTCCGTCAGAAGGTGTAGCTGTAAATATTCCAAATTCTGATTCAGTCGCCTCTATAGTATATCCGATAGATATAGTTTTCTCTGATAAATGAGAGAGATAAACATTTGAAGTTAGAGCATTACCCTCCGTAACTGCCTTACTAGTTTCAAACGTTGTTAAATCTGATTGAAAATTAATAAAAGGTTCATCATCAGAGTCTTGTATTATTAATCTGTATGTTGGCGGTCCCGTTGCTTCTGTCGAACTTATTGTAGCATTTGCATCTGGATCATCTATCGAGAGAACTAAAACAATATCCTGATCCCATTCATCTCTATCATCATCTAGAGTAGCAATTGTGAAGGTATTCGTCTGTTCACCAATCTCAATAGTAAAAGGTGTCACCGCTAGATCTGTTAACGCTGTGAAATCATGATCACTCTCTGCACAATTACCCGCAGAAGGACAATCCGAATCACTAGTAAGCTGACTATAGCTTATTGTCATCAATTTTTCTGAAACTGAGCTTGCTTTAACAATAACAGTATGCGTGCCATCTACACCAGAAGACTTTTCAGTAACAGATTGTGTTTCTACATTAGAAATAATATTTGAACCATTCTCTACAAAAAATGAAACTACTGGTGGACCATCATCATCTAAAATAGTAAACGTATGGACCAAATTAGCAGAAATATCATCTGTCAATGCACCAGAATCATCACCAGCGCCTGCATCAGCGGCACTATCATCACCATTAGCATCATATCCGATCTTAGAAATAGCAACTTTAACCACCTGATCATATTCATCAATAGCATCATCTAATATAGGTATTGAGAATCTAGAGGTAGAATTTCCCCTTGTAATTATTCCAACAGCTGTTGTTGCTGTGTAATCAGAACTAGCAGTAGCATCTGTAGTGGAGGTGGTATTATAGGCATACTTTAAATCCATTCCAGCCTCAGTCTCTTCGCCTGTTGAAGCGTCAACTAATTTTACATCAAAGTGCGGATCATTGTCATCTTCATTGCCACCAACGGCCTCTTCAGAAAAACTCGATACAATAGCTGAAGAACTAGTGATTGTCGCTGACTCATCGGGTGTGAGTGCCTGTTTTAGAGTAAGCACAGGCGCTGTTTCACCAGTATTTTCTATCGTTATTATAAGCTGAGTACTCGTACCAAGACTTGCATTTGTCAGTGTAGCATTTGATGTCGTACCTAGAGTAAGAATGATTTTTTCATCAAACTCATATATTTTATCATTGTTTATTGTTATATCAAACGTAGCCTCTAAATTTATTTCTGTGGTAGTTGAAGCTGGTATCACTAACCAACCATCAGCAGCAACAGAATTTGAACTCTTATCACCCGTGATTGAAAAATTAGGCTCAGATGTATTAGCCACCCAATAATCGTAAGGATATGTATTATCTTGCTCTCCCAATCTTGCTGTTTTCTCATCATTATCATAATCAAGAGTAACACTATATGGAATTTTCATTTCGTCAGAGCTAGTGGTCGTTGCTTTTACACGAATAGTAACCTTAGATCCCGTGGTATCCTCTCTAAATGTGACGGTATTTATTTCATCACCATCAGCATTAACAAAATTCACAAAAGGCTTATCTGTAGGATCTTTAACAATTGTAATCTCAACCTCATCAAAACCTATGTCATCAGTATTAGAAAGATCTTCTGCTGTAGCATAACTCTCTGAAAGAAGTCCAGCCGCAGATGACTGAGCAGAATTATATGTATACATACCAAGAACAAGTTTCTCATCCTGCTCATAGAGCACGTCATCATATGCTGCTAAGGTAATTGATCCAGTGGACGTAGCCGTAATTGGAGCGTCAATAACCACCAATTGATTATCATCTAAAGGCCCACTATTATATGTATAGTCTAAATCTCCAGCCTCATAAGTTCCGGCATAGGATATATCTGCATCATTATCTGATGCCGAGGCGGTACTAGAAACTTTAAAATAGGCATAAATAGGAAGCTCTGATTTCTTCGTTCCAGTACTCAATACCTCAAACTGAAAATCATGAGTATTGGCTCCTTGACTAGACTTTTCATAAATACTTACGCCTGCATCACTATCAGTAAGAAAAATAACGGGCCTACTATCAATATTTGTCATACCAAAATAGTGTTCGTTTGTTGCACCATCACTACTACCAATATCAGCATTTCCATCAGTATTAGAAAGTGATAGCTTAAAATACTCTTTTGATTCATAGGTAACATCAGCCTCATCAAAATCAATATCTGATGTACCTATTGTTAACGTTGTTGGCGCTGAAGTACTAGAGCCAGTTCTTGGAGTAAATACTAAATTTGCTGTATATGTTGTGTTAACTCCGAAATCAGGCAATTTAAAATCCAATGCCTCAGCAACATCTTTATTAGAATCACCATTCCTACCATCTAAATCGATTGTCCAGCTAATTGTAATTTCCTTACCTGATTCTTTTAACTGCGTTTGATCATCTGGATCTAGCAAAACAACCATAAAAGTTGGAGAATCATTTTCCGCACCAGAAGCTAATGGCTGCGTACCAGCTGAAGCAGTAGCAAAACTATATTTTACAGGTGCATCACTAGCATGGTCTTCAATCGTAAGTCTAAAGCTACTGTTACTTCCTTTACTAGCATTTGTTAAAGAACCTAATTCAAAATCTAAATACTCTGTATTTTCATCAATACCATCTACATTAATAGGAACTGTAAAGTATGTTCTTTGCTCAGCAGCGGTTGTATTAGCATCACCCGCCAATATCGTGATAGTCCCACTAGCACTTATATTAGGAGTATTGTAATTCAGCGCTGTTGTTGTATAATCAGTCGTTGAACTTGAACCCCATTTAACATAGTCTGCTGGATAAGCAGTACTTGTACCATCGTCATCATCATCAAATCTCGCTGTAGAACTAGAAAAGTTAATAGAATAAGGTATTGTAATCTGTTTTTCACTGATTTTACTGTTAGTGATACCAACCCTAACATTATATGAGAGATCAGATTCATTTACAGTACCTGCATTTGCCTGGGCTCCTATTGCATTAATAAACTCAATAACAGGCTCATCCGCTGGATCGTCAGCAATCGTAATCGTTGTTTCATCATTAGTACCATCTACGGTCGCATTTCCCGATCCATCACCATTAACACTAATCTCAAGAACAAGATCCTCCGCGACCTCCCAACGATCATCATCTGTGATTGTTAAGCCTGGAAAGGCTGTGCCATTAACACCATCTGTTATAACCAGAGAAGTATTATCAGATATTGTCGTTATATCACTTCCATTCGTTGCTACACTAGTGTTTTTCACTGTTACAAGTCCAGTAACCGTTTTTTCTGTTAATGTTGTGCCAGTTTCATCAAACTTTATTTTCACAACATCTGAATTAGCGGCGTTCTCATCAACACTGTAAGTAGAGGAACTGAAAATAAGAATAGGCGCCGGCTCATCATCGTTAATATTATACGTAAAGTTAAGAGTCCCATCTACCGCAGCGGCATTACCCGTATCGTCGTATACCTCGTCACCATCCATGTCTGCTCCATCATAGGCAACATCAACAACAACCGTTTGTTTATCGACCTCATCATAAGCATCATCTAAAATATCAAGAATAAGATCCGCAGTAGGTGAAAGGTTTCCAGCTGTGATAGTAAATTTGTCATTGATAATTGTATAATCTTGACCACCCGTTGCCGTATGACCATTATCTGCTTTTTCTGTGACATATGTAAATGTAATGTCCTTCCCAGACTCTTGCGTTAGCAATAAAATATCTTTCAAATTATAGTCAGTAGTAGATTGAGTTTCCTCATCAGTAGAGTTATCAACTGTTACCGTGCTAAAATTCAATGTTGGCGGACTACTCTGGTCTGTTATTGTGACAGTATGAGAAGACGTTACACCTTTTTGACCGTTGGTAAGTGTGCCCAAATTAACAATTATCTTTTCATCCCACTCATCAATATCATCTGCCAAAATAAAAATATCAAAACTGGTTTTTGTAAGGGTATTATCAGATGTCCCATCGACTACAGCCGAACCACCTACACTATAACCAGTACCACTACCAGTATAATAAAAATCTATTGGATAATCACCCGTAGCATCTGCACCACGTGCACCAGGTGTAATTGTGGTATAATCTGTGAATGTGAATGGGATCGTAACCGTACGCTCCGTTGCTCGACTAAGTTCAATATTTAGAGTTTTCTTTACACCATTTTCACTAACTACACTGGTAGGCTCCTCTGCGCCACTTCCATCTGTAAAATTAACAACAGGAAGATCATCATCATCACTGATCTGTAATGTATATAACACAACTGCCTGTTCGCCTGCATTTGCACTTGAAGCCAACGCATTACTAACTGTGGCCATATCTCCAGAAATTGCTGCTGCACTATACAGCTTAATATCTATCGTTTGATAATCATTGCTCTGATCATTGGCACCTTCATCAATATCATCTTCTGCTGTTACTACATCAAAAGTAACCTCCGTCGTACCTAGATTTCCTGTGATCGTTGTGAGTTCTGTATAATCATTGATTGCGGTATA
>CEOP01020207.1_pt1 | contig 20332 bp, 16 predicted proteins | sample 361301 | NCBI WGS metagenome assembly CEOP01 (sample SAMEA2619548, study PRJEB7988) | marine metagenome | biome: marine biome (ENVO:00000447); feature: deep chlorophyll maximum layer (ENVO:xxxxxxxx); material: "saline water (ENVO:00002010), including plankton (ENVO:xxxxxxxx)" | depth 55 m
AAGCACCTGCTGATGAAGGAGGTGAGCAATGATGGGAGACGGTCCTAATTCATCTGCAAAGTGGTCCAAGTATAGTGTAGGGGAAGATGGTACTCTAACTAGAAATGCTGAATTCTGCCCTACATGTGGACCAGGCGTATTTCTTGCAATTCATGCAAACAGAAAATCATGTGGACGCTGTGGATATACAGTATTAAACGACGAGTGATTACTCTTCCTCATCATTTATTTGAACATGATACCAGTTCGAATCATTGCAAAGAGCAATTTTTCTTTTATGGTCATAGTACACAGGTAATTCTACAAGTTCCTTTCTTTGGTATTCATTCTTTGAAAGGAAAATTATTTCACGCCATCCTGAAATATACCAACCTTGTCGATTTTCACTCCAATAAGCATCACTTATAGGACCAGATAGTTTGGCCTTCAAAAGTATATTCTCACCGTCAAATAAAGCTATATAACCATCATTTAATTGTAAAAGATAATTTTTAGAATGATGGTAAACATTTAACAAAAAGCCATCTATTTCAATTATTTTTTGCTCAATTAAATTACCATTTTCGTGGTCATACCTATTTACTCCCCCTCCACGCGACCAAATTTCAACAAAATCATCATTCATTATCACATTTACAGTTTCTTCGGCCCTTGGATATTTAGATAGTTTATTCCATGAAGGTTCTTCACTACGCCATTTTTCATGAGCATCTTTGGTCATATTATAGATTCCTTTTCTCCAAAGAACAAATGTGAATGAAGAATTTCTTGAGTCGATTGCTAAAGGTTCAGCATCCAATACATGAGACCAAATATTTCCAGCAGGATGTATTGCTCTATCTAATGTTCGACGCACTCTAAGTTCACTTCTTTCGACCCCTTGAATAAAGTCTTGAGTTAAATCAAATGAAGCCATTCTTGCTAACATTAATTCGGAATCGATCCATGTGACAATCATTTTTGACTCAATAATTGTAGAATTTCTAATCGGTGTCGGGAATGGATTGATTGGTTTATTAATTTGAACATAATTGGAATCAAGCTTTTGTAATTCACCATCTATTCCGATTGCAATAAAACCTTCATTCCACTCGATAATTTGTTTTGGTGTGAAATCCAAAGATGCAGGAAGTTCACTGGCCATAGCAATGCCAATATGGCTTAGTTTGTCAATTCTCGTATTAAGAAGGTCTCAAAAATGAGATACTAATGCGATATACATGTCTCCCGTAGAAGTCCGACTAATCATAGTCAGTGGCGGGGATATTGCTTCGACTAATCAAGCAGATATTCTTCTCGAAAAATATTCTTGGGATGAGATAAAAGAAGTTGAAGGACATCCTTGTTATTCCATCCATGATATTAGAATGTGGATTCATCCTGGAGGAGTCTTATTCGAGGATAACTTAGATCTCAGATGGCAAAAGGCTACAGGGGAAAAGGTAATTGAAGCAATTTTCCCTTCTCGTCATTCCGCAAAAAGCGGAAATGCTTCTTTAACTCTTCATCCTATTGGAGTCCCTCAATTAGACTTTGATGAGCAAGCCCCTTATGGTGGAAAGAGTGGAAATGCTCCACCTCCTTCACCAAGACTTGCTTCATGGTGGCGTAATCTAAAGCAAATGGTAAATGGTTCAGAAATCGAGAATCAGTTTGACCTTTCACTAGAAGTTACTCATCATGGACCATGGATTAGTGTTCCATCGATATTTGTTGAAGTTGGTTCAACTGCTAAGACTTGGGGGCATATTGGTGCAGCCACTATTCTGGCAGAACTTATTGCTAAGGGGCTTGGCCTAGAAGAAACTGAACATTTTGGCGTTTGGGATGAGCAAGTCAATTCCGGTGACACAGTTCTAATTACTCTTGGAGGCGGTCATTATTCACCAAGAGCGAATAAACTAGGGTTAAATGAAGGGATTTGGATTGGGCATATGCTTGCAACATATGCACTTCCATTCGTAAAACCCGATGAAGAAGATTCGACCCCGAAAGGAAACTGGAAAAATTCGATTAATGCAGCAGTTCAATCCACTAAATTGGCATTTCCAAATGGTAATATCATCTGTTCCATGGACAAGAAAGCATTCAAAGGATGGCAAAGACAGGCGATTCGAGAGCATTTGATAGATATCAATATTCCTTTGATGAATACCAAATCAATTTTAGAATTGATTGAAAAATAATCACAAGCCTCAAGAATCCCCTCGAGAAGCATTAGTTGAGGGTGGCTATGGTAAGTTGGTTTTCCAAGTTGGTCGTCGCCAGTACCGTTCGCATGCCAAAATGGTTTGTCAAATGGGTTTCTCGTAGATATGTAGCAGGCTCAGAGTTATCTGACGCTGTTAAGATTATGCAGAGGTTAAGTAAAGAAAATGCCTGTTTCACAGTTGACGTTCTTGGTGAAGAGATTTCAACTATGGAAGAGGCCCAGTATTTTTATGATGAATATGTTAGTGTTACAAATGCAATTATTGAACATAATTTAGATGCTAATTTGAGTATTAAACCTACAGCCTTCGGACTGCTTATAGATTCTGAAAAAGGATTCAAAAATATCAAGAATTTAGTCGAAATGGCTTCAAAACATGACATCTTTGTACGTTTGGATATGGAAGATCATCGAGTGACAGAAGATACTATTCAAGTTGTTATCGATTTACATTCTCAGGGTCTCACAAATGTTGGAACTGTTTTACAAGGTCGCTTGTTTAGAACTTTGGAAGATATTGATAATCTTGAATCACAATTAGGTTCGATGGCAGATTATAGAATCTGTAAAGGCATATACTTGGAACCTGAAGAGATTTCTTTCACCACATATTCTGATATTGTTTCAGCAACTAATTCTTGCATTGATAAAATGCTTGCAGCAGGGGCTTATTGTGCAATTGCTTCACATGATGTTCCTGTGATAAAACATGCAAAATCTGCTTTGAAATCATTTGGTATGGGTCCGAATATAGATGACCCTAGAGATAATGCTGGATCTAAAAGAAAGGCTAAAGGGAATGGGTATGAATTTCAAATGCTTCTTGGAGTTCGTGGTCCAATGCGTAGAAAGTTAGCTGCAGAAGGTCATCGCACAAGAGTTTACATCCCCTATGGTGCAAAATGGTACGAATACAGCATTAGACGACTAAAAGAGAATCCAACTGTTGGTGCTCAAGTTGCTAAGGCATTTTTGATGCCTTGGACAAATCGGCCTTAATTTCTAGGGCGCTTTTTCTTTCGTTTGTTAGAAGGTGTAACTCGCTTCTTAGTTACCTCTTTTGGTACAACTGGGTTTGGATTAAATCCTAATCTTCCTTCTTTCCATGCTTGTCGTCTTTCCCGAGGGGTCTTTGGCTCAAAGTGCTCAGGTCGAGGAGGTTCATGCAGATACATTCTCTTAATATCTTGAGATTCGACAGTTCCACGCATTGTTCTTCCTTGGCCAGTATGTATTGCTCTAATTCTCCAAGTTTCTCCCTTGTGCTCCATCAAATATCCAGCAGTGAAAGTTTTACCATATTCTACAAGAATTGATTCTGAATCTGATTGTTCTCCTCTTGTTAAAGTCATTTTAACTCGAACCATATCGGTCCTCAAAGCAGAAATACGCATTACTTCACCAGCAATTGACTTCTTAGCTTTTCTTTCACCTGAAACCAATATCTGATTAATGGTCCACAACATGTCATCTTCTTCGAAAACATCACCCAGGCTAAATTCTTCATCACCATCTACATCGATAGTAATTCTTTGTGAACTAGGTCCGTCAGTTAGGATAAATGGAATTCGAATTAATTTAGGTGGGCGGATTTCCAAAGTATATACAATGCCACATTCGCTACACTTTAGCAATACGTCACGACCTTCTCCCACAGGTTTCTCACGCAGTAGTTCATGCCCAGTCACTTCATTACATTCTTCACAAAAGTTTGCATTTTCTAGGATTACCTCGTCATCGACCTCATTTTCGTCATCAGACATGATATCCCTCAACCAACCGTGAAAGGTTGTATGTTTGAAGTCACCGGCTGAAATTCATCAAAGCGAGCATTCATCATGGTTGCCTCATTGGGCTCGGTATGGGTGAGGAAGTGCAAGGTAGTACCCCCTCGAAAGCGGATGTTCTTCCATTTATTTTATCCAAAGATTCTGATATGCCGAGGGATGAACCTCAAATCGCCGCTAATATTTCAGAACAACTACAACACATGGGTCTTTCAACCTGGTCACAATCAGTAATACGTAGATTACGAAATTCTATTCATAAATTAAAACCTAAAAGAATAATCGAAGTTGGAGCAGGAATTGGTCATCGTTCGGCTTGGTTATATGATTTATTCACTGAAGACTCAGTACCTGAAAGATATGATCTAGTAGAGCAAGGGGCGAAGTTTGCTGTAATTCTTCATCGTTTAATGACTAGATACGAGGCAGAAGATTGGACAAATATTGTAGTCGGAGAAATCCCATCTCTTGTTGCCGAAACATCTGCATGGAGTGCAGCCTCAGCCACAGGCCTTGAGGTTGGAGACTCACCATTAGGTGTCGACTCTGATGTTATAATCGTTGATTCGAAAATAGAAGATTTAGCAGAACATATTGAAATTTTACTCCCATTATTAGGTGATGGTGGAGTTCTTTTCACTTGTGAACCACCAGTTCCAGCAGGCGATATAGATGAAAATGATGAAGAAATGATGAAACATGTCAATGGATTCAACTCTTGGATTGAATTGATAACTAAAACTCAAGAGACCCATTATGTTGCATTTAGTCCGCTATTTGAAGGGGTTCTAGTAGCATTTTTATCTAAAAATTAGATCGAACCAGAGGCTATTAACAAATCATTGATTTGTAAAAGACCATAGCCATAATTGTTATCATGCCCCTCTTGTCCTTCTCTAGCCTTTACAGAGTTCAAAATTAATTGCTTTATCTGAGTCACTGTATCCGAATTAGATTGTTCATTATCACTACTAAGTTCAGGTGAATTTTCAAGAAGTAAGGCAATAGCCCCGGTTACAAAAACTGTGGAAGCACTTGTTCCATCAACAATAGACCAAGAATTCTGATTATTTATTACCGGTACAGATTCTCCTGGAGCTACAATTTCAGGTTTTTTATTCGGGTCTTGCCTAGGTAAGAGTAGGGGGAAAAGGCTTCCATCATTATCTCCGATAGATGAACCCGACCAATGAGTTTCTGATAATGTGACTCCACCTACTGAAATAACCAATTGTTCACTACTAGGATGTGCGACATCGCCGTCGTCATCATCTCCGCCGTCATTACCTGCTGCTGCTACGACAACAATTCCTTCGTCGATAGCATCACTTGCAGCATCGCCAGAATCTCTGCCACTGAATGGATTGAATGGAAGTATTCCAGGCGCACCGCCTAGAGATAATGAAATAACATTCACATTTTGTTCTACACACCAGTCTATCGCTTGTGCAACAACCTCATCACTGCCTTGCCCATTTACTCCATCGAGTGCCTTAGCCACGTATAAGTCAACACTTGGAGCAACACCCTTAATCCAACCATCGGCAACTAATATTCCAGCCATACTAGTGCCATGTCCATTGTCATCATATGGTTCAGGTTCATTAGAGATGAAATCTCTCCATCCTGCAAGACTCAATCTTGATAAATCTGGATGCGTCATATCAATTCCAGAATCGACAATGCACACAGATATTCCTTCACCATCAAGTGATACATCATCTAATTGTATCATTTCACTATATTTGCCTTGATAAGAAATTGCCTCTTCGCTAGGCCTTAGTGAGAACACTCCTTCTTCATCTATGTAATTGACAAGCCAAAAGATAGAAACAATCAGTAATAGCGAAATCCCAATACTAACTACCTTTCGAGCAAGAGTTAGGTCGCCAGAATACAAGATAGCATTTTGAGGTTGTTCAATAGGAACAACTGGAGGTAATTCGGGAATGGTAAAATCATCACTCATATGAATCAACTAAATGCTTCAACAGCCTCACAAAAGGTATCAACAAATAATTTAGCATCATCTTCAGTATTATAGAGATAGGCTGAAGCCCTTAGAGATCCATCCTTGTGCCCTCTATCATTAAACCAAGAGTGAACACAATGTTGTCCACTGCGAACCATTACGCCCGCAGCCTCATCCAGTAAAATTGCAATGTCATGGGCGGGTAATTGATTCATCAAGATTGAACAAATTCCACTACGCATTTCAGGATTTTCAGGCCCAATAATTTCAATTCCATTCAAATGCTTGATTCCATTGGTCATTATTCTGTTCAAACTTATTTCATGCTCATGAACTGCATTCATATCTAATTTGGATAGATAATCAATAGCCGAACCACTAGCGATCAATCCAGCGAAGTTACCAAGACCTCCTTCGAATTTACTAGGGGGCTTGGCCCATTCCAGTGAATCATAAGTTGTCGAGGTTACGGTTTGACCACCTGCCTGTATTGTTCTCATATTTTCCAACAATTCAGTACGACCCCATAATCCCCCCATTCCTGAAGGTCCACACATCTTGTGAATAGAGAATGAGAGGAAATCAATATCTAATTCCTGAACATCGACTTTCATGTGAGGGGTAGATTGAGCACCATCAACGCTAATCAGTGCATTATGTTCATGAGTCACCTTGGTAATTTCTTTGATTGGTATCTTAACTCCATCCAAATTTCCCACATGACTCATAGAAACTAGTTTCAATTTATCTCCAGCATCCGAACAGGCATCTTCGAAATTTTCCATGTTGAAAGAGTTATCAGGATTTGATTTAACCACTCGATGTTCGATACCAAACTCTTGTTTGAGTTGTATCCATGGAACTAAGTTTGAATTATGTTCACGGTCACCAGTTATTATGACATCACCTTTTTCCCAACTAAGGCCTTTGGCAATTTGATTTAATGAATGCGTAGCATTCCTTGTAAAAATCATTTCATTTGGTGAATTTGCATTGATGAAGTCGGCAACAGTTTTTCGAGATTGTTGAACCAATCTAGATACTTGTGTTCCATATCTATGGACTGAACGCCCACCACACCCGGGATATTTACTATAATAATCGGATATCGAATCAATTACTTGTTGAGGCTTCAAGGTGACACACGCATTGTCCAAATAAGCAGGAGGGTTTTCCTGACAGAGAGTAGGAAAGTCTGAACGTAGGTGTGAGAAACTCATTACCAAGCCTCCAAATCAGGCACACAATCGATGTAAGGTAGATTAACTCCACAGGATTTACATTCAAATCGAGTCGGGAATTTTTCCTTACAAATGTTACAAACTGTGCCAATAATACCTGATTGATTAGTACATGTTTCAGTTGCACATGGCACTGATAATTGTCCATCACTTTCTCTTTCTAATTCAACATCTGCATCACACTCTGGGCATTTAGCATCATCTTGAATCTTAAAATCACCTTGAGCCAATTCAATTTCAGCAGTGATTGCAGCAGTAGTACTAATTCTAACTTCACTACCAAGCATTCTCTGAGGATACCACATTAGTAACATGAAAACAGGAACTATGAGTAATCCAGAGATTATGTGCATAACATAAAAAGTTGAGTTTTGGTCACTTCTTGATGCCACATAATGTACTCCATTCCAACAAGAGTAAAAGGCATTAGCGAGCCAAAATACTAGCAAACTACCCCAACCAACTAAAGAATGTTCTCGCATTTCTTTTTCCATTACTCTTACATCTTCATGTACATGGTGTATTTGAACATGTAAATCTCTTGTCTCGATAACAGCTTTCCAAAAGAAGTAGACGAAGAAAAATATTACCAGCATGATTAACACGCCGTACATCATATCCGACAACACCATATTCTTGGGAAAATCTGAATTTTTCTGATGGAATAATACTTGTAAAAACATTATACCATTCCAAATTAAAAGCATAGAAATAGAGTGAACTCTCATGACAGGGAATTGTGTCCACATCAAGTAAACAAACCACACCCATCCAATCAATGCAAGTAACATTTGGAAGAATGAAAAACTTCCAACTTTTCTCATACCTTCAAGACCGACTAGTTCTGGATTCCCACCAGATAAAATATCTGCAGATAATGAACCTAAAAGAAATGCGACAGTTCCAACACATAGTGCCATAATTAGGTTTTTATTCCATTCTGCAAATGCTAATAAAACGATGAATTTGATCTCTTTACGAACTTTATCTATTGGACTAAAAATAGGGTGAATATTGGAAAACTCGAATTTTAGGTTCATATCACGAAGGTGGAAAGGCATTTCAGACATAGTTGAACTAGCCATTTCGGTTGCCTCAACCGTCTCGCTCATGTCGTGGCCTAAAGGGTTCACATATGAGTTCTTTCGCCTTATCGTTCACTAATTTAGAGCGAGAGCGTTAAACATGGGATGGGAGTCGCAGGGTTGCGAGCCGAGATCGCATAGCCTGGTATTGCGCGCGACTGGAAATCGCGTGTCCTTGTGGCACGAGAGTTCAAATCTCTCTCTCGGCGCCAATTTTAATTTAGGCTATAAATATTTTAAATTAATATGTCGAGAATACTTCTTCAATCATCAGTCGATTATGGAGCCACCGGCGAGATTTGAACTCGCGACCTCCTCATTACCAATGAGGTGCTATACCGCTAAGCCACGGTGGCGCAATGCCTGCGAATCGCCTCGTGATTATAACCGCTTCGAGACTTCTAGTAATTGATTGTCGAACTTGTTATTCAGTTGTAAAAACCTATTGTTGTCTATATTTTCTCCCTCAAAGATTAAAGGGCTATTTTGTTAATTGGTGAATAAGGAAGGCGACTTCCTTAGATGGGATATTGATGGGACAAGAAGTAGAATCTAAAGTGGATATGCGCCGACGTGTGCATGATCTACAAAGCCAAGTTGATGAATTGAAAGAACTAGTAAACACTTTACTGAGTGTTATTTGTGAAGAGCCAGATGGAGTCCATACTGGTGCTGCACCAATGATACCAGGTCAAAGCACATCTAAATTCTGTATGTGATCAACCTTTGACAACAACCTTAGGAATTATTCTCGCTACAGGCCTAGCTAGTCCTGCTTTAGATGTTAATTCTATGACTTCGTCGACATCCTTGTAAGCATCTGGTGCTTCTTCAGATAGAACATTTGGAGTTGATGCATGAACACGTATTCCAGAATTCTCCAATTTCTGCTTCAATGCTTTTCCATCGATTGTCTTTTTTGCTTTAGTTCTTGAAAGTGATCGCCCAGCACCATGACAAGATGAACCAAATGCTTGATTTTGACCCGATATAGGCCCAGACATAATCCATGAACCTGTACCCATGTCACCAGGAACTAATACTGGTTGTCCTGTTATTTTGAAATGTGAATTAAGTTCTAACTGGTCTCCGCCAAATGCCCTAGTTGCTCCCTTTCTGTGGACTGCACATTGGCAATTCTTACCATGTATCAGGTGAGTTTCTACCTTTGCTATATTGTGTGCTACATCATACAGTGTCTTTGCCTCACCATCAACTCCCATCTCCAATGTCAATACTTCTCTAAGTCGATGAGCTAAAGCACTTCTATTGGCAAATGCAAAATTTGCCGCACCATTCATGTCATCCAAGTATTGTTGACCTTCTTTTGAATGAAATGGTGCACAAGCCAATTGTCTATCAGCAACATGGAAATCCCAGTTCTCATTATACCATCGATTTCCATCTCTCTTGTACATTTGTTCTAGTTTTCTTGAATGTTCACTACATACTTGATGTCCAAGTCCCCGAGAGCCGGAATGAATCATTGCTAGTAGTTGACCTTCATACAATCCCCAGTGCTTGGCTGTTTCATTATCTTCTACGGATTCAACGCACTGGATTTCTAAGAAATGGTTACCACTTCCAAGTGTACCCAATGCACGCATTCCTCTTTCTTTAGCCCTAGTAGAAAGTTCGACATTATTAGTTTCTAAACGTCCGCCAGACTCCAGATTTTCGAGGTCATTTGAGTGTCCAAAACCAAGTTCAGCAGCAGACTGTGCCCCACCTGAAATAATTTCATCCAAATCATTCATGCTAATGTCTAATCCACCCTTTCCAGATGCTCCAGCCGGAATTCGACCAGCGATACGGCCACCCAATTTTTTGATATTTGGAATATCATCAATTGTTGCTTCCAGTGCCAATACTCGGACACCGCAGTTTATGTCGAAACCAACACCACCCGGCGAAATGGCTCCACCTAGTTCTCCAGCCTCGGTATCAGTTGCAATTACGCCACCAATTGGTAAACCATATCCGAAATGCCAATCAGCCATCGCCCATGCTTCACCAACAATTCCTGGTAGGCTTGCTGCGTTAACCAATTGTTCTGGACCTCTATCATCGGCGTACTTAGCTAAGTGGGCTTGGTCTGTGACGATTCTAGCGTCCACTTTCATATCGCCATGGGCTTTGATGCGCATAGTGCCATCATTTTCCGATTGAAGATGCTCTCGCCAATCTTCGCCCATGTACATGTGTCGAGTCAGTCCTCTTTGAGCATTGTTGATGCTATTCTATGCATTTACACCCGTAGGTTTCAATATGTGTCGTCGTTAGGGATGGGTGTCACAAGTTGACAGGTGTGCAAATGAGTCTACCCCCGATAGATTTGGCAGTATTCCATGAAAATGGATATGTGCGTAAGCAATGTCGAGTTACTAACCTTTGGTTTTGGACTACAGATGAATCTAGAGATACATGTGGTGACACCAGTGAAGATGAATATACATTCATTGGAAAACCTTTGATTCAAGGATATGAAATGCGTGGTAAGTCTTTGAAAGATGCTATGCGTGAAGCCTTTTTACAGTTCTTTGAGAATGTAGAACACACAAGAATCTCACCTTATCCTGTTCTTGCTAGATGGCGAGATGACATTCACTTAACAATTGCTTCAATTGCGGATTTTCAACCCCATGTTACATCGGGTGAAGTTGAACCTCCGGCTAATCCGTTGACTATTTCACAACCCTGTATTCGACTCACTGATGTTGATGCAGTTGGCCGCTCAGGAAGACACCTAACCACATTTGAAATGATGGCCCATCACGTATTTAATCGTCCTGAGGAAGGAAAAATGTTCTACTGGATGGAAGAGTGTGTTCAGTATTGCCATGATATGTTTACCAAGACATTTGGAATAGATTCAAGCGAAATAACCTATGTCGAAAACCCATGGTGTGGTGGAGGAAATGCTGGAGCTGCAGTTGAAGTCATAGTTGGCGGATTAGAATTAGCCACTCTTGTTTTCATGAATCTTGAGGAACATCCTGAAGGCGATGTTGAATTGAAGGGTGACAGGTATCGTGAAATGCCATTACAAATAATCGACACAGGTTATGGGTTGGAAAGATTTTGTTGGGCTGCTGCTGGAACACCTACCATTTACGAAGCAATTTATCCTGAAACAGTTGAATGGTTGAAAGAATTATCAGGATTTGAGAATATTGCCAATCAATGGCCTGAATTAAATCTTGATGATGTTCTCGGTGAAATGAGTCGATTGAACGGCATAATGAATATAGAGGCAGGCGTTGATGGAGAAAGGTTACGCTCAATATTTATTGATAGATTATCTCAAAGAGGATTTGTTCTTAGTGATGAGCAATTTTCCAGTATCACCGAACCACTTGCAAGAATTTATGCAATCCCCGACCATCTTCATGCGCTTTGTAATATGCTTGGTGACGGACTTGTTCCTTCAAATGCTAAAGCCGGATATTTGGCTAGAATGATGGCTAGAAGAACATTAAGGTTGCGCGATGAACTAGGTTTGGATGTATCACTTTCTCAACTCGCTACACATCATTTAGAGATTAACTTAGGAAATTCCAAGATGAAACAAACCAAAGATGGATTGTGTAAGATTTTAGATCTTGAAGAGCAGAAATATATTGAAATGTTAAGGAAGGGAGGGAATGTGATTTTGACACAATTACGGACTTTGGACAAATCGAGTGAATCTATCGATGATGATATTTTATTTACTCTAAATGACTCTCATGGAATTCCACCTGATATGGTTATTTCATTAGCGAAAGATTCAGGCTGGAGTAATGTTAAACTTAGAATTGGTTTTTCTGCTGAGATGGCGGAGAGACATGCTTTGATGGCTAAAAATGCTGCTATTTCAGTGGTGGAAAAGAAATTAGTAGACATTCCAGATTCTTTGCCAGTTACCAAATCTCTCTATTATGAAGATGTTCAACAACGTGAATTTGATGCCAGCGTTCTTTTCTGTAGTCCATTAAGTGGTGATGATTTACCAGAAAGCGCCACCCATGGAATCATTCTTGATAGAACATGTTTCTATCCTGAAGGTGGTGGTCAGGAAGGCGACCACGGGAGTCTTTCAACCGATTCTAACATTAGGAATATCTTGGATACAAGAATGTCCGGTTCACATATCGTTCACTTAGTCGATGGAGCATTTGAGGTTGGAGATTTGGTTCATGGTAGTTTAGATTGGGAACGAAGAAAACAATTGATGGATCACCATACTTCAGTTCACATCGTCGGTGGAGCAGCAAGAAGGATTTTAGGTCCTCACATCTATCAAGCAGGGGCAAATAAATCTGTAGAATCTGCAAGACTCGATATTACTCATTTCAATCGCTTAACTCGTGAAGACTTAGATGCAATTGAAAGTATGGCAAATGAGATTATTGGTCAAGTACACAGGACAGATAAATCTGAACTGAATCGTAAAGATGCCGATAAAAAGTATGGATTTGACTTATACCAAGGTGGTGCACCAAAAGGGGATATGATTAGGGTATTAAGAATTTCAGACCATGACGTTCAAGCATGTGGAGGCACACATCACGATGAGCCAGGCCAAATCGGTTCGATAAGAGTAATTCGTTCAACAGCAGTCCAAGATGGAGTTGAAAGATTACACATAGTTGCAGGTCAAGCAGCATTAAATTATGCTAGAGAGCAAGACGAATTATTGCGTCGGACAGTAGATATTTTTGGTATCAATTCAGAAGATCTTCCAAGAACTGCTGAAAGATTCTTCAGTGAGTGGAAAGAACAACGTAAAAGAATTGAGCATTTAGAAGCCGAGATAGTTCGAATCAAAACCTCTGGCGGCGATGACTCTTCACATTCAAAAGATGGTGTAAGAATAGTTGTTATGGAAAGTGATGGAGACCTTAAGCAGATGACAAAAATGCTCAAGGAATTGACACTGGATAGCCAAAACCCAACTCTAGCAATATTAGGTTCTCGAGTTGGTGGTGGTAAGTTAATGATTGCAACTACTGAGGAAACCATTGCTAGTGAAAGATATAACGCGGTAGATATTTTGAGAAAAATTTCACCTTTAATATCTGGTGGCGGTGGAGGAAGACCAACATTTGCTCAAGGTGGGGGGAGTAATCCTGATGGCCTTGATGACGCTTTGACTGAAGCTAAGAAAATCCTTGAAATTTAGGAAAGGGAATTTTTTATTGCTTCTCTATCGAAGTATGAAGGCACTAAATTCATTGCTGAGTTGCCATCAAACCACTCAACATCCGAAATTTCATCTTCTTGTAATTTTAAATCCGATAAATTCCCATCCCATTTCGAATGATAGGTGAAAGAAACAAAGGAAATACCTTCATTGGTGAAAATTTGTTGAGTTATTACAGGTTCCTCTTGAGTTAAAATCAATTCAAGACCAAGTTCTTCCATCGCTTCTCTAACACATCCGGTACTCGGATGTTCGTCATGTTCCATGTAACCCCCTGGTAGAGTCCAATGTCCTGTAAAATGACCTCTTGAGACCTTTGCAAGTAATATTTGTTCATTAGAATTTCTCACTATTACCTTGGAGACCAAGCGATGAATTGAACGATAAACAGACTCTCTTGCAACGGGATGAACTGAGTTGTCGGAAATCAAATCATCCTTCCAAGCCCAGTTTTCGGGCCAAGCAATTTTTGGATATCCTTTGACCACATTGAATATTTCATTATTGAAATTAATTTCTACCGATAGAATTTCATTCCATTCGATTCCCTTAGATTCTATCTCTTGCTTGGTCGGGAATCGTAAAACTTCACCGTTTGCAACTCTTCCCTTCTCTGGAATTTGTGGCCCATTTCCACTTTCATCTACCAGCAAAACCTTTCCATCGTGTTCGAGATGAACAACAGTTTGTGGGTGAGTCATATATCTCCGAGGTGCCTCTATAATTTGAAATGTCGTAATTTTCAACTTTATGTCAATCTATTGGGTGTAATTTCAAGTATCTCCTTCACTTAGCCGAAATATGCGTGTCGAGCAGTTAAACGATGAAGGATGGGCCAAGACATACTTGCTTATCGATGAAAATAGTAGTGATGTTTGTTTGATTGACCCAGTTTATGATTTCACTCAAAGATATATTGAACTTATTGATAGTCGGAATTTGACATTAAAGATGACGATTGCAACTCATACTCATGCCGACCACATCACAGGTTGTTTCTCTCTAAAGGAGAAAACAGGTTGTGATTATGTAATGTGGAAGACAACTGCTTGTATGGGGGTATCCAAGTATGTCGATGATAAATCTAGTTTGAATTTTGTTAACCAAACTATCTCATTCCATCATGTTCCAGGTCATACTGCGGATTCTATGATCATCGAAGTTGGTGGTCATATTTTCACAGGTGATTTCTTGTTTACTGGTGCGGGTGGCGTTGGCAGGGATGACCTTCCAAGTGGCAGAATGAAAGACCATTGGGAATCCCTTAGTATACTTGCTAAATTCTCTGGAGATGTCATTGTTCATACTGGGCACGAACCTCCTGGGACAATAATGCAAACCCTTCAATGGAATCGTGAGAATAATCCTATCTTGAAAATGGAATCTTGGGAGCAATATCGTGATTGGCAGGAACAATCGGTTAAGCAATTGGGTTCAGTTTCTAAAATTAAAGTAGCTCTACCTGCTAATATTTTTGGTGAGATTCCTGATATTATTCCTTGGTTGGAATAATTATTTTTTCATAGGATTACTAGGGATATTACCATTATTTTCACTACTTGGGATCGCTTGTAAATCAGCAAAAGATAGTTGTTTTTGAGGTTGTTCTGATATTTGTGCTAATCTCTCATCCATCGTCATTTGGGCAGTGAATTCTATTCTTCCACGCGTCCTTGTCAAATCATAGGATAAAGGTTTCAAATGCTCCACAATTTGTTCTTCAAACATTTTGCGTACCTGGTCACCCCTCCACATTGAATAGCCCCATTTGTAGGCAATACCAACAACCGATGCTCCATAGAGTAGAATAATTACAGTGGATGCAAACAATACTGGATTATCTGTTCTTGCCTCATCAAGAAGGTTTCTTACAACGAGTAATAGTAAACCAATTCCAACAACTGGCTTGAGTATACTTTCAAGCCATTGGTCAACAGGTACTAATCTTCCTTTAGCGGGGTCAACAAATACCAAATCAGATTCAAATGCAGTATTCAAGACCCCTAATCCTCCAAGTAGAATTATGTATAAAAATGCAGAAATTGCCAATTCAATACCCCACGAATCAAATTTGAAAATCCAGTGTACAATTAGCCAAGCAAATAGTCCTAAAAAGGCTCCTTGTGGCACATAGTTGAAATGTATGACATGATTGGAAAACTCATTTACATTGCCTACTTTTTCCATTGAACCTCTATGAGGTTTTGGAATGTGAATCACTTGCCAATGTAGTACTTTTTCCATTTCTTTCAATGTCTTGATGAGTAATCTTTTCCTAATCAAAATATATTCTATCAAAATCAAAATAGGTAACCCAAGAAGAATAATCGGAAGTGCCATAATTGCTGCTAGTGGGAAAATAATAATTGTTGGAAGTAAAAGGAAATGCGAAATTGTCAGTGGATGAAATAAATCTGCCTCAATCAATCTTTGTTTTGATGGTTGAATATGCAGACTTCTGGCCAAGTCATCTAGCGTAGTTCTAAATGGAGAAACTTGTTTACCGGCATCAATTATTTGACGTACTGAATTACGATACTGAGATTCTTCATGACCTACACCAATGAAAAGTCTCCATGCTAATCTCATCGGTAAAGCGAGTAAAATTGGAATCGATAATATGCCTGCTGCCCAAAGTAAACCGGCAACATCGAGTTCAGTACTCATACTACTCCCATTTACTCCGAGGTTGCTCTTTGTTTTCAATGGTTGTGATAATATTGAAGATTCAACAAGTTTCATGGCCTTTATTGCCATAGCGGAATCATGGCCAAGATAGTCGTTACAGACGGGATGTCGAATGATGCGGTAAATCTCTTGAAGAAAAATGGTCATGAGGTCACATTACAATCATTTTCTAAAGATGAATTATTGAACGGATGTCTATCAAAATTTGATGCTATTATAGTCAGAAGCGCTACCAAATTAACAAAGGAGGTAATTGAATCAACAGGAAGTAAACTCAAGGTGATAGGTAGGGCGGGTGTTGGTGTTGACAATATCGATTTAGATGCTGCATCTAATGCTAAAATAACAGTTGTTAATGCCCCTCTAGCATCAACTCAATCTGTAGTTGAATTAACAATCGCTCATCTGTTGTCGTCCATTCGACACCTAAGTAAATCTGATAGAGGTCTTCGTTTGGGTAAGTGGGAAAAGAAAGCCATGGTAGGTACAGAACTTTCTGGCAAATCACTTGGACTCATTGGATTTGGTCGAATTGCCCAAGGAGTTGGCATGGTGGCTCAAGCAATGGGCATGGAGGTTCATACATATGACCCATATCTTCCACCCAAAGTAGCAAAGAATCAATCGACAAGATTGCATAAAGATGTAGATACATTGTTCAAATCGTGTACTCATATTTCTGTTCACTGTAATTTGACTGATGAGACTCATCACTTGGTCAATTATGAGAGAATGAAACTGATGCCTGGTAAATCACGTTTGGGACTCAAATGTGGCAATCATATTGTCAATTGTGCTCGTGGCGGTATTGTTGATGAAGAGGGTCTGTTTCAAGCATTGGAAGAAGGAATAATTTCTTCTGCAGCACTTGATGTGTTTGAACAGGAACCGGTGGATTCTGAAAATAAATTGCTGAGTCATCCGGATTTCCATGGAACTCCACACATTGGAGCAGCGACAATTGAAGCGCAAAGTCGAGTTGGTTTGGATATAGCCAAAAACGTCATGGATTCATTAGCTGGCAAAACTGTTAAAGCGATAGTCAACTCTCATTTAATGAAATAATTTAATGGTTAATTTCAAACACCTTTGGCAATATTTTTGATTTGGTGGGCGAATGTCACAAGATGAAAAGCAAACCAATAATAAAAATAGAATACTAATTCACTGTGATTTAGATGCCTTTTTTGCTGCAGTTGAGACATTACATCATGGATTTCCAGTAGATACTCCTCTTATCATCGGTTCAGACCCACAGCAAGGTCGGGGCCGAGGTATCGTTTCTACATGTAATTATGAGGCAAGAAAATATGGAATACGTTCTGCTATGTCCATTAGTGAAGCATGGCGTAGATGCCCCGGTAAACCATATGGAAATGGAATTTACGTTAGAGGGAGTCGTGGACTTTACACTCGTGCCTCCAAGAAAGTAATGAATATTTTATCTAAACCAGCAGAGTTTTTTGAACAGGCTAGTATCGATGAAGCATATTTAGATGTGACAAATTTTGTTGATGGTGATTGGGATACAGCATTGGCTTTATGCCGTGAATTACAAGGACAAATAGTTGAGCAAGTTGGACTTACAGCATCTTTTGGCATAGGCTCAACTAGAATACTTGCTAAGATGGCGAGTGAAATTAACAAGCCTAAAGGGATTTTTAGAATTCTGCCTGATGAAATCCCTGAATTTTTTATGGGCAGGGATATAAGAGAGGTTCCAGGTATTGGTGCTAAGAGAGCTGTTCAATTGGCTGAATGGGGTATAAGTACTGTCGATGAAATGTATGATTACGGCGAATTATCTCTATCAAGGATGACCGGTGAAAGATTTGCATCATGGATTATCAAAGTTTACGAAGGTAAGACAAGTGTTGAAATTAGCCCTCTAAGGAGTAGAAAATCTATCGGTAAGGAACATACTTTTTCTACAGATCAAGGTGACTATCAAGAAGTACTTTCTCATCTTTTGGAAATAACCCGTCAAGTTATACGAAAAGCCAAGGATTTGGGAGTTTGTGGTAGGCTAGCAGAAGTTAAAATACGGTACACTGGATTTGAAACTCATACACATGGAAGATCTATTCCAGTTGCTATGGATGAGTTAGAAGTATTCAATCGATTGAGTGAAACTTTATTTGCTAATAATATACAAATTGGCAAGCGTGTTAGACTAATAGGATTTCGCTTGGGGCATTTAGATGCACCCGATACACGTCAGAGTACTTTAGACTTCAACGATAATTACGTGATTTAGTACAGCAAACAGAGAATTTCTTACCGCTTCCACAAGGACCTGTTATGCATAATCATTAATTGAATTATACTATCATTCTAATTTGTGCATTCTTGAGAAAACTTCGTTAAATCCTTGAAGATTTCCAGGAATATTTACTCCACTGATAGGTTGGTTTAGAGAAATTCCATTTTCTTTCTTAGTCGACCAAACTTCACTATTGAATGCTTGCAAATCCACAGTTAATCCCCTAAGTGCCTCACCTTGGTTTGAATCAGGTGCCAAATCATCAACTATGTTTCCAGGGAAATTATCAACCTCGACGGCCGAAGAACCATAAATCGTTGTAGAAATGTGGTGAGTAAAAAACGGACAAACTGGGCTGAATGCCGACATAAAATCTCGAACTACTCGATGTAATGTCCAAGCAGCCAATTTATCATCATCATACAGTCTAGATTTTACCATCTCTAAGTAATGGCTTGGTAATACTCCAGTACCAAATGCTTTCAGTGCCTGTGTAGCTGAATAAATATCCAAATTTTCCCATGATTTCTTTACTTCAGACATAGTGCTCTGGAATTCTGAAATTATCCATTGGTCTTCGATTGCCAAGTTTTCAGGAACTTTATCAAGGTCGTTTGGGACCTCAAACTGAGAAGCAAATCTCGCAACATTGAATAGTTTGGTTAATACTCCAAAATATCTTTGCTCAATCTCTTCAGGATTGATATGGAAGTCATCACCAACTTGGGCATCACAGGCCTTCCATAGTCTGAAACACTCGCTACCAATTTTATTCGCTCTGAGGCTGACTGTTTTTTCTGGGCCTTTGACTTTCCAGGATCCTGTTCTACCACCTGCACCACATTCAAGCACAGAGTCTGCATCGATGCCATTGCCAAGCGATTTACTCATTTTACGACCCCAAGGGTCCATTCCAAGGCCATCAATCCAAACATGCTTGAATCCTGGTTTGTCAAGTAGTAAAGCTGATTTTAGTAGTGTGTAGTAAAGCCAAGTTCTAACGATCTCTTTGCCTTGTGGTCGCAGAGCAGTTGGAAAGGCTTTTTCAAAAACTTCTGGTTGATTTAGATAGCCACTCACGAAAAGATTAGAATTAGAAGAATCCATCCATGTATCGAAAACTTTCTCTTCACCAGTTATTTTTCCTAATGACTCTTTCAAATCTTGGTAACTTCCAATATCCTCTCGCTCATCTCTACTAAGTACACGACTTCCAACAGGTGGCATCTCTTTCCAAGGTTGGACATATGTGCCGGCAGGTGGAACGATGATGAAATTATCATCTTCACTGTACCAAATCGGAATTTCTGTGTGGTACCAACGTCGGCGTGATATTGGCCAATCGATACTTATATTGTCCATCCAATCGAGTAAAAATTGTTTATTCCTAATTGGATGAAACTCAATATCTTCAATTAATTCTTTCATTCTTCCTTGAATATGAGTTTGTCGTACATACCACTCTTTGAGTAGAATAATTTCAACAGGATTTTTTCCTCTTTCCGATACAGGTACTTCTTGTTCACGGTCTTCGATTTTTTCGATTTTTTCTTCTTTCTGTAGCCATTCAATAATTTCTCGACGAGCATCTTTAACACGCATTCCAGATAGAGGTCCGGATAAATCAGTCATACAACCATCAAGATTGATGGCTTGGAATGGAGTTAGACCAAGTTCTCTAAATACCGCTACATCGTTTTGGTCTCCGAAAGAACAAACCATCAATACACCCGAGCCAAATTCTGATTTTACCGAAGCATGGGTTTGAATCTCTACGAATTCATCTCTACCATTAACAGGTACAGGTAATTTTATTTTCTTACCAATCAAATCAGTATATCGCTTATCATCCGGATGAACAACAACTACTCCACAAGCACAAATTAGTTCAGGCCTAGT
>CEOP01076898.1_pt1 | contig 20313 bp, 16 predicted proteins | sample 361301 | NCBI WGS metagenome assembly CEOP01 (sample SAMEA2619548, study PRJEB7988) | marine metagenome | biome: marine biome (ENVO:00000447); feature: deep chlorophyll maximum layer (ENVO:xxxxxxxx); material: "saline water (ENVO:00002010), including plankton (ENVO:xxxxxxxx)" | depth 55 m
GGTGGACAAGCAATATAAACATATCCTCCCGTTATAAGTTCTGGCATTTTTCTATATAAAAAGGTGAGTAAAAGAGTTCTTATGTGACTGCCATCTATGTCTGCATCTGTCATTATTATAACCTTATGATATCTTAACTTTGTTATATCAAAATCTCCGGCAGATGTTTCTTCTAAGTCTGAGTCTCCCCCAAACCCTGTGCCAAGCGCTGTTATTATTGTTTGAATTTCATTGTTAGATAAAACTTTATCTATTCTAGCTTTTTCTGCATTTATAACTTTTCCCCTAAGAGGAAGAATTGCTTGGTATTTTCTGTTTCTTCCTTGTTTGGCAGACCCCCCCGCAGAATCTCCCTCTACTAAATATAATTCACTTAGCTTTGGGTCCTTTTCTGAGCAGTCCGCAAGTTTTCCTGGAAGGGCTGATATGTCTAAAACATTTTTTCTTCTTACTAGCTCCCTTGCTTTTTTTGCAGCCTCTCTTGCCCTTGCTGCATTTTCTGCTTTTTGTATTATTGTTTTTGCCGTGTTTGGGTTTTGTTCAAAAAAATCTGTTAGCGATTCTGTTATAATAGAATCGCAGATTCCTTTCACTTCACCATTGCCAAGCTTTGTTTTTGTTTGTCCTTCAAACTGAGGCTCTGGTACTTTTATTGATAAAACAGCCGTTAATCCCTCCCTTACGTCTTCACCTCCAAAGGTTGGGGATTCTCCTTTTTTGTTTTTTATGTTTTTTGATGCATATTTGTTTAACGTTCTTGTAAGCGCTGATTTAAATCCAGCTAGGTGTGTTCCTCCCTCTATAGTATTTATATTATTAACAAAAGTTAATAATGTTTCTCCATACGAATCATTATATCTCAACGAAAGATCTACGGGAACGTTTTCTTTTTCTCCTTTAATGTGTATAGGTTCTTCAAATAAGGGGGAGTGGTGCTTGTCTAGGTGTTTTACAAACTCCATTAATCCTCCTTCATAATAATGATCTTTTGATTCACCTGTTGGCTCATCATATAAAATAATTTTTACTCCGCTATTTAAATATGAAAGCTCTCTTAATCTTTCGTCTATTGTTTTTATGTCGAATGATGTTTCTACAAAAATACTGTCGTCTGGGTAAAAAATTATCTGCGTTCCTGTTTCGCTGGTTTTTCCTTTTTCTAAAAGGGGTCCGGTTGCTATTCCTGTTTTATAATTTTGTTCAAAAATTTTTCCGTCTCTTTTAACTGTTGCCGTGCAGTCTTTTGAAAGAGCGTTTACAACAGAAACTCCAACCCCGTGAAGTCCCCCAGAAACCTTGTAGGTATCTTTGTCAAACTTTCCCCCTGCGTGAAGAACTGTCATTACAAGCTCTAATCCCGACTTTCCTTCCTCTTTGTGAATGTCGGTTGGAATCCCTCTCCCATTATCCTCTACCTTAATTCCTCCATCTGTTTGCTTTGTTACTTTTATTTCGGTGCAATGCCCAGCCATCGCCTCATCTATAGAGTTGTCTACTACCTCCCATATGAGATGGTGTACTCCTTTTTTTCCAACGTCACCAATATACATAGCCGGCCTTTTTCTTACCGCCTCAAGCCCCTTTAGTACTGTTATGTTTTTTGCGTTATAATCTGTGCTCATATTAAAACTATGTTCTTTATTTTATTTGTGTGTTTATTTATTTTTTTTAGAAGCTCTTCTTTTTGATATTGAAGTTCACTTTTCCAGCTTGGATTTTTACATTTTATGTATATTGTTTTATTTTTTACTTTTATTATTTTTGTGGCTTCGCTTATTCTTTCCCCAACGACTTTTTCCCATTTGTTTTCAAGCCCACCTATAAAAATGGGGGAAAATTTATCTGTTTTTAATAGCCCACTTATTGATTTAGATAGTTTGATCATTAATTTCTATTATACTTACAGAGTTCTCTTGGAATGTTTTTATTTTTTTTTCCATTGCCGTGTCTTTTATAGTTGTGGTTGTTATTATTGTTTGAAATTTACGATGAAAAAAGGTAAATATTTTCATTATATTTTCATCGTCAAGTTTTGCAAAAAAATCATCTAATAATATTATAGGGTTTGTCTTGTTTTCTGTTCTTAAAAGCTCCGCCTCTGTTAGTTTTAAAATATATTTAAAAAGTTTTTTTTCTCCCTGAGATCCAGTGTCTTGTAGGTGGCTACCTTTTTGTTTAAATACCAGGTTGTCTTTATGGGGCCCAAAGATTGTTTTTTTAAGTGTGTTTTTTTTATTTAATTCTTTTAAATATTCATTTTTATCTTTTGTTTTTTTACTTTTATACTCTATTTCATAATTGTTTTTTTCCGTTATTTCTTTTTCTGTTTTTTTAAACTGCTCTATTATTTCTTTTAAAAAAACGCTCCTTTTCTTCCATATCTTTATTCCCGCTTCTACTATTTGGTTGTCCCATGCTGCTGTTGATTGGTTTTCTTCTAAGAGCTTGTTTCTTATTTTTAAGAGCTTGTTATATTTATTTATTTCTTCTACGTATCCCTCTGTTGTTTTAAAGCATATTCTATCAAAATATTTTATTTTTTCTCCCCTATGTGTTTCTATTAGATCAACCTCTTCTGGTGATGCGCTTACTATATTACAATATGGTAAAAGCTCGCTTGTTTTCTTTATTATTGTATCGTTTATTTTGATTTTTTTTTGTTTTCTACTATATGTTGTTTTTATTGTTGTTGTTTTTTCTTTTGTTACAATTCCTTTTATCTGTAGAAAGTCCTTTGTTTCTTTTATTATAGATTGATTATATTTTTTTCTAAAGCTTTTTGTAGTAAGGAGAAAAAAAATAGCCTCTAGTATTGAGGTTTTTCCTTTTCCATTTTTTCCTGTTATTATTGTGGTGTTTTCTGAGAGTTTTTTATGAAAATGTTCTAGTTTTCTTACATTAAGAAAGGAAATTTCCTCTAATATCATTAATCATTAAGTCTTATAGGCATCAACAATACTAGTTTGTCTGTTTTTTTATCTTTTGATGTTTCAGATAATATGGCGGCGTTTAGGGGTCCGTTTAAAAACATGGTTATGTTTTCATTCTTTATATTATTAAGGGCTTCTAAAATAAAGTTTGAGTTAAATCCTATCTTTAAGCTGTCTGTATTATTAAACTGGCTTTCAATTTTTTCTGTCCCCCTAGCTGCTTGTTCTGAGTCTTCTGTTGATATTGTTGTGTGCTTATTTCCTATTTCTAGGGTTATTTGTTTTGTAGATCTGTTTGAAAATATGGAAACTCTTCTTATTGCGCTTATTAGGTTTTTTTTGTTTGTAGTAAATGTTTTATTGTTATCTAGGGGAATTACTTTTTCATAATCTGGGTAGTTGTCTTTTATTATCCTAGAATAAATTGTTGTGTTCTTATAAGATAAAGACATGTGATTTTTTGAAATTTCTATTTCTGCTTTTTCTTTTTTCTGTACAAAGGTTGTTAGAAGTGTTAAAAACTTTGTTGGTATTATAATTTCTTTTTCTTCGTTTTCGTTGTTTGGGTTTTCTTTTATTATTCTTGATAATCTATGACCATCTGTAGAAACTCCAACAATTCTGTTTCCATCTATTTTAAATAAAACTCCTTGAAGTGCGGGTTTTAGCTCATCTTTACTTGTTGAGTTTTTTGTAAAATCTATAATTTCAAACAATGATTCTGTATCTAGATAAATACTTTGAGTTTCATTCATTATAGGATCTGATGGGAACTCTGTATAATCCTGACCCATAATTGAATATTTTCCTGTTTGGGTTTTTATCTCCAATTGTTGTTTTTCATTTATTGAGAATTCTATCTCTTTATCAACTATGTTGCTTGTTATTTCTAATAATCTTCCAATAGGAATTGCTATAGGATTTTCTGGAGTTTTTCCCTCTATATCTATACTTTCACTTATAGACGTCTCAAGGTTTGTAGCTTTTAAAATCATTTTGTTTTGTGAAAAATCAAAAAGGGAACAACCTAGAATGGGCAAGGTTGATCTAGATGGAACAACTTTTATTGTTTTCTGTAAGGCTTCTAATAAATTTTTTGTATTTACTTTAAAACTCATTTTTTCTTTTTTTGATTTCCTTAATATTATTATTTATAAAATTTATTAACAAGATTTATATATATATATATAACTATATATTATTTAATTATTATTATTATAGCCTGTTAGTATCTTGAAAACTATTTAATTTTTATCTATATCCGCTTTTGTTTCTTCTTCTTTCTGTGGTTAGTTAAAGTATTTATTTAGGTTGATAACAATGTTTATAAAATTATTTTATTCAAAAGTGTTAATATAGACTTTGGGTTTATTTTTATCTAACCAACTATTTAAATGTTCAATTGATTTTTTGTCTAAGGCTATTGATTCTATAAAATCATAAGAGTTATTCAAAGTAGCTCTTTCTTCTTGAAACACCTCATATACATATACAATTAAAATAGATCCGTCTTGTATTATCATAGGCTCATGTAAGAAAGAGTCTTTAGAGGCTTTTATAATATTATAAACCTCTTCAGGAAGTCGAACTATTGGAAACATATTATAGTTTCCTGAAATAGAATTTGATTTAAAAATTTTTTCTTCAACAAGTGTTTCTAAAAACAAAGGATCCATAGAGGCTTCTTTATAAACATAGTTAATATCTTCTATTGTCTTTTCCTTATCCTGTTCTGTGGCCACTATTCTTTTAAGAAGATGTTGCGTGTTTATTTTGTCTCCCCTTCTATCTAATAGCTTGATTAAATGATGACCTGCCTCAGTTTTTATGGGGCTTGAAACTTCCCCAACCGTCATTGAGTATGAAGCTTCTTCGTATTCAGGAAACAAAGAGCCCCTTTCTGTAAAACCAATAATACCATTTGTTGGTAAAGACGCGTAGTCCTCAGAGTGGCGCGTAATAATGTCCTCAAAAGAAGCAAGCTCACGAGAGATACTGTCTCGCAGGGAAGAAACAAAAAGATAAGAAGAGGATATGGTTTTCTCGCTAGGTTGAAAAAAAGTATTATATATTGTAAAGTTAGCGCTTGCAGGAGAAGGTGGAAGAGAATCCTTGTATTCCTCATAAAAAAGTTCAACCTCTTTTTTTCCCACAGAAAGGCCACTAGAAAGAAAGAACTTAAACCTTTCTATTAACATGGCGTTATAGATTTCCTCCCAATAATCAGACTTAATTTTTTGGATGGGTTTTCCAAAAACAACCTCTAGAGAATCGATAGATCCAACGCTTTGTACAAACATATTAATTTGACTGTCAAGCTGCTGTTGTACCTCTTCGTTTTCTATAATAATATTAGAGTCTTTTTTAGCAAACTCTAAAAAAACATATCTATCTATTGTTTGTTCTAATACTGAAGAGGCAAGTCTTTCATATTTAAGAGGAGTTAAAGAGGGAGAAATTCCACGCTGGTTGGCAATCGAAGAAAGCTGATAAAAATAATCACCCTTTGTTATAATATTTTCTCCAACAACAGCAACAACTCCATCAATTATTTCTTCCGAAAAACTAAAACAAAATAGAAAGCTAATTAATAAATTTTTCATATTTTTTTCCTATTTCTAGCCCAGGACTTTTTAAATAACCTTCAAAGGTTGATTTTTTAATAAGCTCTTGGTCTTGTTTTATTAATAAAGACTCTATTCTTTTATAAACTCTTTCTAAGGGAAGAAAGGTTTTGTTTATTTTTTCTTCTATTAAAATTATAGAAAAAGTTTTGTCAGGGTTTTCGATTGGCGAAGAAATATCACCAACCGCCATAGAAAAAGCCGCTTCACCCATATAATTATATTTTCCTGCCTCAAAAGGTTCCATTAATCCACCAACATCAGAGCGGTTTGTTGAAAAAGACGTAGCAAAATCAACAAAAAGATCCGGATTTTTTGTGAGTTCTCTTTTTAAACTATCTGCAAGCGATTTAGAGTTGAGTTTTATTTGCCTAACTAAAACCTTTTCAGGATTAAAGTATTTTTCATCACGATTTTTATTATAATAATTAACAACCCTCAAGGAGTCGGGAGGGCCAACAGAATTAACAATGTTTTTTAATAAGGAGTCATAGAGAAGTTTGTTTTTTTCAACAGATACCCTTTTATTATATACAGGCTTTTTGTTTATTGCTAACTCAAACCCATCAAAAACTGCTATTTTTTGCATTAAAATAATTTTTATAAAATCAACAAAAGAAGAGGAGTCTGTAAAGTCTGGTATTCGAGAGTTTGGAATTTGAGAAAGAGAGGAGAGAATCCACCTAACCCCATATTCTTTATTATCTACGCTACACAAAACAAAGCGAGATTCAAGACTATTTAAAAACCTATAAAGATTAAAAGCTTGACCCAAAGAAGAAAGAGAGTTTTTTTCTAAAAGAATCAATTCCAACAAAGAATCAATTTGGTTGTTAAAGAAAACAACCCGACCCTCAATAGTTTCCCTGTCATACGCAAAAGAAGCGTCTTTTAAAAGATCTCGAACCGAAACAAGCGAGCTTTTAAGGGCAGAATATTCAAAAGAATCATTGTCATAAACAGAAAACTCAGAAAGCCTTGTGGAGTCCACCAAAACAAAGTGATAGCCATATTCCGTTTCTATAATTTTTGAAAGAGAATCAACCCCTAAAGACCAAACGGACGACTGAAAAGGCATTGGGGTTACCCCCCACTGCAACCACCCCAAAACCCCACCGTTTCTTTGGGCGCTGGGGTCGTCAGAATGCTTTTTAGAAAGCTCTTCAAAGCCAACATGCCCAGAAGAAACAGAATCTCTAAGAGAAGAAATAAAAGAAAGGGCCTCCTCTTTAGATCTTTCGGGTGGATTAGATAAAACAGACTTAGAATGAGAAACGAGCAAATGTTTAATAAAAACATCCTTAGAAAGATTTTTATAAGACAAGTTTTTAGTTTTTTTATCTATTAATGGAAAGGCAACAGAATAGTCATACACAAAATTCACCAAAAGTTGACGCTCTATATTTGACAGATTGTTTTTTATAACAGGGTCAAACAAAAAACCCCTCCCAATGGCATCTATAGCAGCAGACTCTCTCTTAATATAGTCCTTTAATATTCTGTTTTTTTGATTTGGAGAGGCTTTAACCCATTCGGACTTAGAATATTTACTGTAAAAATCTTGTTCATCAAAGCCCACACCATCTATCTTTATCACAAAAGAAAAAAGAAAAGAAAAGTAGCAAAAAAGAAGAAGCTTATTAATTAAGAAACTCATTCCTAAATTTATTCAAGAAATCTCTTATAAACACCAAAATATCTTTATTTTTATCTTTCCAGTCAAAAGAAAGTAGTAGCCGGTCGTTTGCAAGTTTTTGAAAACGATAGTTGACGTTTTTATTATTAAAAAAAGAAGAAACCCCCTCAAAAAAGGAAGAAACATTCTCTAGCAACCTTGAAGGAAGAAAAACGACAGAACACACCCCGCCAGAAAAGGAAACAGATAAAACAAAAACACTATAACATAAAATTCTTATTTCTTGACACCCAAGGAGAAGAGAAAGGGGTTCGGGAATTGCCCCAAACCGATTAGACAAAACCCCTTTATAGGATTTAAGGTCTACACCATTATCTATAGACAATAGTTTTCTATAAATAGAAATGCGAACACCCACATCTTCAACGTAAGAGCTCGGAACAGCAACCCTCTCTCCAAAGAGGTCAACAGAAACCTGATCAAAGCAGAGGTCTAAATCATTCGAAGAAATGGCGCGCTGTAAAAGTTTGTTATAATAATCAAAACCAACCTGAGCCCCCCCGCTTTGCGAATAGCCAAAAACAGATCCGGCGCCCCTTATTTCAAGGTCTTTAGTAGACAAAACATATCCAGACCCCAAGGAGATGTTTTGCTCAATAGCCTTTAGTCGTCTAAAAGTGTCTCCTGTGGGCTGGCTGTTTTTTGGAATTAAAAGGTGTGCATAGGCTTGTCTATTGTGCCTGCCAACGCGACCCCTTATTTGATGTAATTGAGACAATCCAAACAGGTGTGCATTGTTTATAATAACAGTATTAACATTGGGAATGTCTAGGCCGTTTTCTATAATTGAAGTAGAAACAAGAACATCAAACTCTTTAGAAACAAAAGACCCCAAGACCTCTTTAATTTTTAGTGGAGACATCTTTGCATGAATAACAACAACTCGAAGACCTTTAATAAGAGAGCTCAATTGTCTTTTAAATTTATTGAGAGAAGAAATATTGTTGTGAAGAAAATAAACCTGACCGCCCCTTAAAACCTCAAAACCAATATAATCACGAACTTTTTCTAAATTAAAAAACTCAACACTTGTTTCTATTGGCAGCCGATCTACCGGAGGCGTTGTAATGGTGGAAATTGTTTTAATTCCAGAAAGAGCGCTTTGAAGGGTTCTTGGAATAGGTGTTGCAGACATCATTAAAAGGTCAATATTTGGAAAAGAATTTAAAAAAATGTTTTTTTGTTTTACCCCGAAACGATGTTCTTCATCAACGACTAATAAGCCAACCCCTTTAATTCTATCTAAATAACTAAAAATTCTATGGGTACAAACAAGCACATCAACTTTTTTCGAATTAAATCCAGAAACAGCGTCCTCCACCAAAGAAGTAGGGCTAAGTCTAGAAACAGAAGAAACATTAATAGAAAAAGCAGAAAGTCTATTCTTAAAAGAAGCAGTTAGTTGATGACACAAAACGGTGGTCGGGCATAAAACCACAACAGGAGACCCTTGGTTTGCTGCAATAAAGGCGGCGCGAATAGCTATCTCTGTTTTCCCAAAACCCACATCACCACACAAAAGCCGATCCATTGGAACAGGGGATGAAAGATCTTTTAGAATATCTTTAAAAGCCGAAGATTGGTCGGGGGTATCTACAAACATAAAAGACTCTACAAAGTCAGAAAGATGAGCAAGGTCCACATGCGCTCTTTTTTTCGTAGAAGACATTCTTTTAAAGTGTTGATCATAAAGCGACCGAACAAACAAGTCTATTTTTTCAGATAGAGATTGTTTTTTTCTTGACCACAAACCCTTCTTTGAAATTGAAGCAATGCTTATACCAGGCGCGCCCCCTTTGGCAAAAAAACTAATAAGATTGATTTGTGAAAGATGAACAGAAACAGTAGCATCTAAATAAGCAATTTGCAACAAAGAGCCCTCACCATCTTCTCCAGACAAAATATTGCTTAACCTGCCAACCCCATAATCCTCATGTATTAAATAGTCCCCCACAGAAAAGCCCTGAGCATCATCAAAAACAGATAGAGCGGCGTTGTTGCTCCCAGGCTTAGGGTTTAAGCCAAACGATTCAGGAACAAAAAGCTTATTATTGCAAAAAAGACCAAAAGAAGACAAAGAAGAATCAACAATAGCAGTGCTTTTAAATGAATGATAATCATCGAAATAACAAGAACTTATGGAAATAAATTTTGATGCAGAATCTCTCCACCTTAGGTTTAAAGAAGAAAGAGATAGTAATTCAAAAGAACCAAGAACGCTTGGCAGCGAAGTTGTTTTTTCTCCACCCAAAGAAACAACAAAAGACATGTGCGGGATTTTTTTAACGGTAATTTGAGAAACAACATTAAAAAGATAAATGTTTACCACATCAAAAGAAAAATCAACACGAACAGGCTTTGGCGCCTCACTTGAGAAAAAATCTACAACAGCGCCCCTTACAGAAAAATCACCGACAGATGAAACAGTGGGGGTTCTGCAAAAACCAGCATCCTCAAGCTTAGAAATCAAATCATCATACCTCGAGCTTTGATTAACCGCATAAGACTCAGCCCTACAAAACATCCCAACCTCTCCGCTTAGATATGTTGACTTGTCAATCAAAACCAAACCAGAAAAATCCTCAGACAACAACGAGGCGTTGTTTTTATATCTATCTAAAGAACTCATAAAACCAGAAGGGGAGGAAGAGGCCCTATTCGTTAAAACAACAAGCTGCGAAAAACTGTGCTTATATAGAATATTAAAAACGGGCTCAAAATGAGAATCCTCAACAACAAGACAGGCCCCGGGCCATAAAGGCAAAACCAAAGGCAAGAGATCTAGGGATGAAAGGGTTGCCCCCGCCACGCCAGGGTCTGCAACAAGACCCGCCAGCCTCGAGCTAAATGTTTCACGTGAAACAATCATTTTTTATTATATAGATGGAAGGAGAGTATTGAAACGTCAGATTGGCGAACCCCATCGATCCTCATTGCCTGCCCAAGAGTTTCGGGTTTAATTTTTATCAATTTCTCCATAGCCTCAGAGCTAAGGTTTGTTAGTCGCCTATAGTCAAAAGAGGGTTTAATTAAAACACCTTCAATCTCTTTTGTCTTTTTAATCTTTTTCTCTTGAATATTTATATAACCTTCGTATTTGGCTTCGCTTTCAACTAAAAAAAGAGACCTTTTTGAAATATTTTTCAGTTTGGCCTTGGCCGGAGATCCATCTATGTGCTCACCAGACCTCTTTAAAAGGTTCCAAGCTGAAACAGATTTGCCGTCTACTAGAGATTGGGTTTCTAGTAAGTGTTTCTTGGCGCGCAAATAGTCTTTATGAAGCCTGTGATATGTTTTTATATGTTTGTCTCCCAGTAGATTGTGCTTTATTGCCTTGTCAGACAATCTAAGGTCCGCGTTGTCTTGCCTAAGCTGAAGCCTGTGTTCGGCCCTAGATGTAAACATTCTATATGGTTCATTAATATCTTTTGTGATAAGATCATCAATTAAAACACCTATATAAGCCTCATGTCTCTTTAAAGTGAAAGTAGAATTGTAATATGTTGATAATACAGCGTTTATCCCGGCCATAAGGCCCTGAGCTGCGGCCTCCTCGTATCCAGATGTTCCGTTCATTTGTCCAGCAAAAAAGAGCCCAGATATAGACTTAGACTCTAGAGTAGATTTTAATTGATGGGTTGGAAAATAATCATATTCTATTGCATATCCTGGCCTTATTAATTCACAGCGCTTTAAGCCATCAATTGTTCTCAGAGCTTTAAGCTGAACATCTTCTGGAAGGCTAGTTGAAAAACCATTAATATATATTTGTTTAGAGTTTTCCCATTCAGGCTCAAGAAAGAGTTGGTGTGAATCTCTTCCTGCAAAGCGAACAACCTTATCTTCTACCGAAGGACAGTAGCGAGGCCCCGTTGCATTAATTTTCCCAGAATACATTGGGGATCTCTCAAGGTTGTCCTCTAAAACACGGTGCGTATATTGATTTGTATGTGCAATAAAACATGGTGTGTTTGGTGCTGATTTAGTGTCGTCTGTTTTAATAGAAAAATAATTTACCTCTTTATCGCCGGGCGCTGTTATTAGTTTGTTCCAATCAATAGAGCTTGCCAGCAAACGAGGCGGGGTTCCAGTTTTAAGGCGAGCTGTTTTGAACCCCAACCCTAAAAGAGAATCTGTCAGCCCATTAGAGGGTTTTTCTCCAAACCTCCCAGCAGCGTATGACGTTTCACCAACATGAATCTTACCGTCTAGAAAAGTACCAGCCGTAATAATTACAGAGGACACATAAATTTTTTTACCAGAACACGTTACTACACCAGAAACACTAGACTTATCAACAAGAATATCAACAATATTAGCTGATAAAATAGAAATATTTTTATCCTTCTTTATAATATTATTAATAAATGAGGAATATTTAATTTTATCAACCTGTGCCCTGGGCGACCATACAGCCCTACCTTTTGACTTATTTAGGGTTTTAAATTGAATTGCAGTAGAATCTGCAGCTATGCCCATTATTCCCCCAAGCGCATCAATTTCTCTAACCAAATGACCCTTTGCTAGGCCTCCAATAGCAGGATTACACGACATTCTGGCTATTGAGTCTTCTTGCATTGTTGCCAACACTACAGGATATCCCATTCTAGAAATGGCTAAGGCGGCCTCTACTCCTGCGTGACCCCCTCCTATAATTAATATTTTAGCATCTTTAGTCAATTATTTTCCGACACAAAAATTTGAAAATATATTATTAATAATATCCTCCTTATTAATTGGATCTACAATTTCATTCAAAGTATCAACCAAATCTTTAATTAAAGTTGCCAAAACATCTTTTTCTAAACCAGAAGCTATTATCTTTATTATCTCTTCACCCTTATAAATAATTTCTTTTAACACAACCTGTTGTCTTTCATTTATATAATATTCAGACCCGACATCCTTATTATATACAATCGTTTTTATTTCCGTTGATAACAATGTTAATAAGCTTTCAAAACCCACACCATCAAGCGAAGATATTTTTAGATCATACAAGTCAGAGGTGTTGGTGTCGGATTTAGATAAAATCTTAATACATTTACATCTAACATTAAGCTTCTCTATCAACTGTAAATCTGAATCGTCTTCTCCTAAAAACAGGGCAATGTCTGCAGAATTAATTTCTTTTTTTGTTTTTTCAATTCCTATTTTTTCAATTGTATCTTTTGACGTCCAACACCCAGCAGTATCTATAAAAATTATTTTATGTCCATCTATATCAAGTGTTGCCTCAACAGTGTCACGAGTGGTTCCCGCTACGCTTGAAACGATTGACCTATTAAAGCCCAAAAGATAATTAAACATGGTTGACTTACCAACATTTGGTTTCCCTATTAAAACAACACGCAGTCCGTTTTTAAGTATATTTGAATATAATGAGCAGCTAGATATTTTCCTTATTTGTAATAGAGTTTTATTTAGTATTGACGAAATCTCGTTATTACTGGTTACATCAGCATTAGATTCATCTATATCAAGATCATACTCTACCAATGAGGATAGGTTTATCAAGCTTTGTTTAATTGTGCCGATTTCTACTGAAATTCTTCCATCAATGTTTTCCATTGTCTTGTTTGTAAACATGTTTGTTTCACTTTTTATCAACTCATTAATTGACTCAGCTTGAAGAATATCAATTTTTCCATTATAATATGCCCTAAATGTAAACTCACCGGGCAAAGCATGTCTTGCTTGTTTGGAGTCGATTATATTTCTAATTATTTTTTTAGAAATAACATTTCCACCATGGCAGTTAATTTCAACCACATCTTCCCCTGTAAATGAATGTGGGCCTTTAAAAAACGAAACAAGACAGCGGTCCATCAAAGCCCCATTCATATAGATGTTCCTATATATAATTGTATTTGGCTTTGGGCTGTTCTTTATTTTAGTAAGGCTTTTATACAGCGACTCAAGCGATGAGCCAGATAAACGAATTATGTTTATAGCCCCAGCTCCATCAGAGGTGCACTGTGCTATAATTACATCGTCAATTTGTAGGTAGTTGACCAACGCAACCTACTTGCTGTTTTTAATTGATATTTGCTGCTGGTATGATAAAAAGTTAAATATTGTATAGTATAATGTTAGTCCAGAAGGAAAGCTGTTAAATATTAGTATAAAAAACCCATTCATAAAGTACATAAATGTTTTTTGCGTATCATCTGTAGATTGCATTGTAATTCGCATAGTTAAAAACATGCTTATTCCCATTAAAATAGGAAGAATAGCAACAGCCCCACCATACAGTGGAATTTCAAAAGGAAGACTAAAAATATAATCTGGTTGAGAGAGATCATTTATCCAACCAAAAAAAGATGCGCCCCTAAATTCTATAGTAGACCTAAAAACAATAAAAAATGACATTAAAATAGGCCACTGAACCAACATCGGCAAACATCCAGACACGGGGTTTACACCATGCTCCTTCCAAAGCTTTCCCATTTCTTGCTGTAGTTTCTGGGGATCATTTTTGTGTTTTTCTTGTATCTTTTTTTGAAGTGGAGCAACAATTTTCATTTTTGCTGAAGATTCATAGCTTTTTTTAGTGAGAGGGCCAGTAATAACCCTCATTAAAAGAGCAATAACAATAAGAACTAAGCCATAGTTTAAGCCGAGAGTGTTGTGAAGAGATTTGATTGTCCATAAAACAAATCGACTAAAAGGCTTAATTATAGACCAGCCAAAATTCATAATAGACGAAACGCTTGAGTCCTCTGTGAGTGCATCAATATGCTCAACATCTAGTGGGCCCAAGTAGGTTTTAATATCTATAGACCCCCTGGATCCATAGCCACCCAAAGAAGCAGAGTATAGAGGAAGAATGTCGTCTTGGCCCCGAAACAACAAGTTGGCAGAAGAAAGCTTAACATAATCAGCATGTTTACTAGGTATTAGAGCAGCACCAAAAAACTTAGTTCTCATTGCAACCCATTCAGTGGTCTGGTCAAATAATTTAACTGGAACATCGGCCTGCGAGCTTTGAGTGATTGACTCAAGTTCACCCCCTTGATATGCATAAATACTTGAATATGTTAATTCATCAGAAGAATAAGGCTTAGAAGCATGAATGCTTGGCTCAGAGGGAAACATCCCCGAAGACCAGACAACCTCAACGCCAGTTGAGGTACTTAAATCATAGTTGTATTGATGCAACATCTCATAAGAACTTCCAGATATAGTTAAAACCTTTTCTACGCCATCCCCAATATATGTTATTTCTTTTGTTTCTCCAGCGCTAACCCTTAAAACACTGCCGGAAAAATCAGAGGAGGGAAGCCTTTCAAAGGCTTGGGTTAGCTGAACAAATTTACCGCCGATCTCAGTTGCTAGGCACGGAGAGCATTTTGGCTGGTCCGGATTAAAATTATGCATTAGAATAACATTTTGACGAGAATCATATTCGCCAAGCGAATTATAAGAGCCAACATAACGATACTCGCCACTATCAACATCTAAAAGCTCATAGCTTACTATAGAGCCACCCGATTGATTGGATATTTCGGCACGATAAAGCGGGGTTTCTATAGTAATAATATCAATAGGGGTATTGGTCGAAGAAGAAGGAGCAGCGATTTTACTCACCTCAGAGAGATTTTTATCCTTAAACAGGGCAGGCTCATCTTTGGGCTTATCAGAAAGAGCAACCGCTTCTTGTTCTTGCACCCCCAACCCTATCATTTCCATGTACCTAGGGATTAACATAAAAATACCAAAGATTAGTAGGGCGGCTAATATATTTCTCTGTATCATCAAACAACCTCTTTTTTATTATTTAATAAAATCCAGTCAGACACAACAGCATTAATTTCGCTAAAAGTAGAGCTTATGGATTTTGGTTTTACAATAAGCCCATGAGTCGGGAGCAAGCCCCTTTTTTTAAAATCAGAAAGAGAGGCCCTACACCGCCTTTTAAATAGATTCCGTTTTGTTGCTGAGCCCATTTTTCTGGGAATTATAAACCCTAAATAAAATCCGCCACAATTTCTTGACATAAAGGAAATATTATTTTTTGAAAAAAAATGTGGAGAGCGGGTGATATGGTTGAATATTTTACTGTTAATAGAGGAATTCATCAAGCAGACAAAGATTTTCTACCCTTGTTTCTACGACGAGCTAAAACAGCACGACCAGCCTTAGAAGCCATACGAGATCTAAAGCCATGCTTGTTTTTACGTTTTCTATTACTAAGTTTAATTGTTATTTTCATTTTTTTACCTCAACTGTCAAAGGAGTAGAATATAAGATTTAATTATTATAAATAAAAAACCATTTATAATTCTATTTTTTTGACGTAATTACTGTCTTAATTCCCCCCCGCGGATTAAAGTCGCCTGTAATATCAATACTTTTAGGCTTACAAGCTTTAATAAAATCATCTAAGATTTTATTTGTAACATGTTCGTGGAAAATCCCAAGGGTTCTAAATTTGACAGCATATAGCTTTAATGATTTTAGCTCAACAATGTGATTGCCTGGAATATAGTTAATAATTATTGTTCCAAAATCTGGCAAACCAGTTTTTGGACAAACACAATTAAACTCTGGGATTGAGATGTTGATTGTATAATCTCTATCAGAATATTCATTCTCAACAATTTCTAGATCTTTAAAAGTTGGACTATTACTAGTTTCGTTTTTCATAATGCTATATTAACTACAATGGGGATATAATAGAAACAAAAAAGGCGCCCATTAGGCGCCTTTTATTTTACCAGCCCTTTTTAGGGGGTCTAATTTTTCTTCTTCTTCGATGTCGTCTTTTTCTTTCTATGTCATCATCATCATCAAGCTTATTATCACTAAACTCTTGATTGTCAAGCAAAGAGCCCTGTCCATACCAACTTATTGTTGTATTGGTATTCATTGGGTTTGCAGCCCAAACCAAAGACCACACAAAACAGACACCTACTAATATATACTTATTCTTTTTCATAATATTTACCTCTAATAAAATATATCTATAATTTTTGTTATAGTCAAGGAATATCGAAATTCAACAAAACTATTCATCTTTGTTTTTCCACTCCAAGGGGGTGACAGCATCACAAATAATTTCTTTTCTATTTTGCCTGAGATTGTTTTTATCAACCCACGACTGTGTATGAATACGACCCTCAACATATAAAAGCTGTCCCTTTACAACAAATTTTTTTACAAAATCGGCTAATTTATTCCATGCGACAAGATTGTGCCACTCTGTGTGTTCTTTTTTCTTTTTTTCTGCATCTATCCACACCTCGTTGGTTGCTAAAGAAAACGTAGAAATTGAGTGTCCACTTGTTGTGAATTTTAATTCAGGATCTTGTCCAACATGACCAACCAAAATAACCCTATTAATACTGTTTTTTGACATCATAAATACAAACTACTGTTTTTTTATTGGAAATTCAATTGAAAAAGTAGTTAAGCTGTTAGATGACGACACAGAAAGTTGCCCAGAGTGTGCTTCAACAATTTTTTTACAGATTGTTAATCCCAATCCAAAACCCGAAACAGAGTTTTTATTCTCCTGTGATCTAAAAAAAGGAAGAAATATACTTGAAACCTCATCCCCCTCAATTATTGTGCCGCAGTTTGAAATTTCAAAACAACACAACCGATCCTTTTGTACAACATTAATAGTGATTGTTTGGTCTGGGTCACCATATTTCAAGGCATTATCAATTAAATTTCTCACAGCAATAATCATTTTAGTCTCATCTATATCAATAAATATTGATGGCATTGAATTATTAATATTAAATTTTTTCAAATCAACATTAATCAAATCCATAACTTTTGTCATAAAATTTTTCGTTTTGATAGACTCAATCTGCATATTGGTATATGGAAGAGATAATTTGTCTGAGTATAGAAGATTTGAAATCATACCCTCTAGAAAAACTACTTCATCAACTAGCTTGTTTTTATTTTTATGTTCAGGCAACATTTCAGTTAATAGGCGAATCCTTGCAAGCGGAGATCGAAGCTCATGACTCACATCAAGAAGCAATTGTTGTTTTTGAGATAAAAGTGATTTTATATCAGAAATCATTTTATTAATAGACATTGATAGCTCTGCAAGCTCATCATTTCCCCTTACAGTAATTTGTGTTTTCATATCGCCATGACGCAAACCTCTAATTCTTTTTCTCATCCACTGAATTGGCTGCAAGAAACGCCTTATAAATAAATTAATAATAAGTATAAAAACCATAGACACAACAAGTGGGGGAAAATAGTTTATATATTCAGGGGCGTATTTTTCATCCGTATAAAGAAACACATGAAACGAATCTTTATTAACATATGTCATATATTCTCCATCAAGATTGGACCCAAACGAGCCAAACAATGGGGTAACAACATTATGTATCTCTCTAAAATCACCACTATTAGTATAATCCAAATAACCCTCTGGGCTTACTCGCTCAGGATAAAACCAGGCCACAGAAGAGTCTTGATTAAAGAAGGAAACATTTAAGTGAAGATTGTCAACCTCACTTTTAATGGAAATCGTATCTTCAGGGAAAGCCCAACGATCAACAAGATCGGAGTAAAAAAAGAGCTCTTGTGCATCTAGAATTGTATCTTGGTCGGTATAGTAATATTCAACAACATAAAAAACAACCCCAGAAAGCACCAGGGAAAAAAGAGCAACAAGTAGCCCAATTTTATAGAAAAGGTGTGCAGTAAAGCGTTTATACACTACTTATTCACCTTTGAGGCAATAAAGATATATCCAACACCATGAACGGTTTTTATAAAACGCGTTCTCTCGGGAGTTTCTCCAAGCTTATTACGAAGCCTGCTGACCAAAACATCAATTGAACGATCAAATGATTGCCACTGAATTCCTCTTAAATTTTCTACTAAAAACTCCCTATCAAGAGTTTCTCCGGCATGCTCAGCAATTAAAACAAGCGCCTCAAACTCTGTTGTTGATAGATGAACGGGCGCCCCATCAAGAACAACCTCTTGTTTCATTTTATCAATATGTAAACCCTCAAATTCTAAAATGTCAATAAGAGAGGAGGGTTCATTTACTCTTCTTAAAATTGAATTAATACGCGCAAGAAGCTCTCGTGGCTCGAAGGGCTTTGGCATATAATCATCTGCACCCAAATCTAAACCTACCACACGATCTGAAATCTCACCACGAGCCGTAAGCATAATAACAGGAGTTTCATGTTCTTTTCTAATAGATCTTAAAACTTGAAATCCATCCATTTCAGGAAGTGTTATATCAAGAATAATTAAATCTGGAGAAAAACCGTCAACTTCATTTAGGGAGTTAACAGATTCATGTATCGACTTAGTTTTAAACTTATTTTCTCCCAGAAACTCTTCAAGGAGGTCTGTTAATTTTTTATCATCATCAATGATTAATATTTTTTTCATCATTTTCCCTTCTTTATTAATTAGATAATGCCGCTAAATAATCATCTATCTGATTTTTAAACGAATCATTATCATTCATTTTTTTTTCAATTAATTTACATGCATGAACTACAGTTGAATGATCTCTCCTACCCAGCTGATCACCAATTTTTGATAATGGTAGACTTGTCAGCTCCCTTGATAAATACATAATAATCTGTCTTGCCAAAGCAATTTCCTGCCTTCTTGATTTTCCTCGAACCAAGCGCTCTGGAACACCCAATTTTGATGTAATATACTTAGAAATCTCCTTAATATTAATTGTGTGAAACTCCTTATCTCCTATCATTTCACGAACAACCTCCTGAACAAGCTTCATATTAATATCTACTTGTTTAAGAGAGGATATTGCCAACAATCTCACCAAAACACCCTTCATTTTACGAATATCTGTTGTTATGGACGTTGCAATAAATTCTGTAATTTTATAGCTTAAATTAATATTGTTTTGTTCTGCCTCATTCATCAAAATTGCAATTCTCGTTTCAAGATCAGGGGGCTGTATGTCCACCATAAGCCCTGATTGAAATCGTGAAACCAGACGCTCCTTAATGCCAGACAATTCATTGGGATGCTTGTCCACCGTTAATACAATTTGTTTTCCTTTTTCAAACAGATCATTAAATAAATGAAAGAATTGTTCTTGAGTTTGCTCCTTACCTTCAAAAAATTGCACATCATCAAGCAACAAAATATCAGAAGATCTGTATTGATTTGCAAAATCCGTAGATTTATTTTTTTGAATAGAGCTAATAAACTCAAGCATAAATCTTTCGCTTGTAAGGTAAGTAATTTGATAATCAGGGTATTTTCTAAGCACTTTATTTCCAATGGCCTGTAGTAGATGAGTTTTACCCAAACCAGTTGGACTATAAATTAACAATGGATTAAAGGGGGTCGTTCCAGGCGCATCAGATACAGATTCACAAGCCGCTTTAGCAAATTGATTATCCTTACCCTCAATAAATGTATTAAATGTGTACTGTGAATTAAAAACCTTTGTTTTACTATATCTTTGTTGAAACCGTGGATAATTTTTTTTTCTTTTAGAAAAAGATGGGATTTCTTGAGGCGTCTTTGATGTAATAGGAACAGTATAGTTAATAATTAAAGATTTAGAAGTTATACTATTAATAGCCTCATCGATTAAAGTACGATATTTTGACTCTAACCATTCATAATGAAACTTGTTTGGCACAAGAAGAGTTAAGTCATCATCATTAATTGAAGAAATTTGTACACCATCAAACCATGTTTGAAATGCAGTTTCCTGAATCCTGTTTTTTATAAATAGAAGGCACTTCGCCCAAACCTCTTCTTTGTTAAATTTTTCATCCATAACTTATCAACAACTTATTAACAATATAAATGACAAACAATTAAAGATGTCAATAAATGATATAAAATCTAATCTTTTTTATTTTGCCCATCGAGGAGCACCGTGGGTTAAAGATGAAAATACAATTTCAGGATTTAACAAGGCAATAAGTTTGGGCTGTCAAGGAATTGAAATGGATGTTCAAAAAACGCTCGACAATCATATCATCATTTTTCATGATGACCACATTGTATTTAAAAATTCAACACATAAAATATCAGAACTAACATATTCTACCATTAAATATATGTTGAACAA
>CEOP01040114.1_pt1 | contig 20310 bp, 19 predicted proteins | sample 361301 | NCBI WGS metagenome assembly CEOP01 (sample SAMEA2619548, study PRJEB7988) | marine metagenome | biome: marine biome (ENVO:00000447); feature: deep chlorophyll maximum layer (ENVO:xxxxxxxx); material: "saline water (ENVO:00002010), including plankton (ENVO:xxxxxxxx)" | depth 55 m
GCCATATATAAAACACTTTCTCTCCACCTTACCTTAGAATAAATTTGTTCAATTAATAAATTTTTAATATTTTCAGGACTTTTTTCAATAGAAGCATTTACATTGTTAATAATTTCAAATTTTGGCTTTTTAAATTCCACTGAATAGATTTTTTCACTCATTATTTTGGCTGCACTTTTCATGAGTGAGCAATGAAAGGGCGCACTTACGGGTAAAACAATTGATTTTTTTTTATTTTTTTTTAATATTTCTTGTAAATTGTTAATTGATTTTATGTCTCCGCTTACAATAGTTTGCCCTTCAGCATTATCGTTAGCTATTTCACAGACTTCTTTATTTTTTAATTCAGAAATATAGTTGTTTATCTCATTAATTGAAGATCCAAGAACAGCTAGCATACCTCCTTTTCCTACAGGTACAGCATCTTGCATGGCTTTTCCTCTTTCATGAAGTAAAAATAATGCATCCTCGAAACTTAAAGCTTCGGCGCACACCAAAGCGCTATATTCACCTAAAGAGTGGCCAGCAAAAAATTTAAAGTTACTTAATTCAGTATTAAATTCTTTTTTTAAAACCATATATATAGAATAACTTACAACTAAAATTGCTGGCTGCGTATTTTTGGTTAACTTTAGCTCACTATCAGGACCTTCTAAAATAATTTTTGAAATGGAAAAGTTTAATTTGTTATCTGCAGCTTTAAATATATCTTTAACAACTTTAAAATTTTTGTAAAATTCTAAGCCCATACCTATTGCTTGAGAGCCTTGGCCTGGGAATAATAAAGCTTTCATTTTTTAACTACTTTCTTCTATATTATTACTATTGAAATGGGTAACTTATAATAGTATAAAACCGAACTTTATATAAATAAAATTACAAATATTTAAACAAAATGAACTATTACGAACATACTTTAGTTGCAAAACAAGATCTTTCAACCTCGGAAGTAAAAAATGTAGAGGATAAGTATAATGAAATTATAAATAAATTTGATGGTAAAGTTGTAAAAATTGAAAAATGGGGATTATTAAATTTTGCAAAAAAAATTAAAAATTATAATAAAGGTTTTTATATTCACTATAAATTTGAAGGTAGTGCAAAGACATTAAACGAAATTAAGAAAAATAGTATAATAGACAATTCAATTCTTAGACATTTAACAATTAAATATAAAAAATTAGATTTAGAAAATGAATATTTTAAAAAAGGAAATATAGAGAATGAAAAGAAAAAATAATAAATTTAATAAGAGACCACAAAACCCATTAAATAAACTTAGTTTGTTTCAAAAATCTGATACTAGATTTTCAAAAAAATGTCCGTTATCTGTAAAAGATGCACCTGTTATAGACTACAAAAATATCAAACTTTTAAAAAAATATATTTCAGATACAGATAAAATCTTACCATCTCGAATTACTTCAGTATCTTTAGGTAAACAAAAAAAATTAACTAACGAAATTAAAAAAGCAAAAATTTTAGGGTTAGTATAGTTATGCAAGTAATTTTATTAGAAAATGTTATGAAACTAGGAAAAATAGGAGATCTAGTTGAAGTTAAAAATGGATATGGAAGAAATTTTTTACTCAAAACTGGAAAGGCTTTAAGAGCTGATAAAGAAAATATTGCTCTAGTTAATAAAAAAAAAGATGAATTAAATAAAAAAAATGAAGAAGCGAAGAAAACATTCAAAGAAATAGCAGCTAAAATAAATAAAAAAACTTTAACTTTTTCTAAAGAAGCTAAAGATAACGGTGAACTTTTTGGTTCAATTAAACCTAAAGAAGTTTCAAATTCATTTTTAACAAATTTGAAGGTTGAAATTAACCCATCTCAAATAGATTTGAAACAAGAAATCAATAAAATAGGAACTTACAAAATAGATATAAATTTATTTTCAGAAGTTTCTGCCTCTATAAGCGTTATTGTGAAAAAAGCCGAGTCTAATTAGATTAATTATTTTCATAATTTTTTCCACAGGTAGAAAAAATAGTGTGTAACTTTTAAGTTTTTATTAAAAAAAGTTTAATTATTATGTGTTAATGGAAAAAGTTAAACTTTCTTTAAACCCCTCTAAAGAAAAAAGACTCCCTTCTAACTTAGAAGCTGAGCAAGCGCTTATTGGATCTGTTTTGGTCAATAACGATATAATCGATGAAATTTCTACAGTAATTAATAATCAAAAATTTTTTGATCCTTTTCACAGAAAAATATATGAAACTATAGAAAATTTAAATAATAAAGGAATGATAGCTAATCCTATAACTTTAAAAAACTATTTTGAAAATGAAAATAGTTTATCTGAAGTAGGTGGAGTAGATTATCTAATTAAATTAACAAGATTCTCATCATCTGCTAAACAAGCGGTTGACTATGCTAAATTAATTCATGAAATGTATGTCAAAAGAGAACTTATATCTATCTCTGATAATATATCGGGAGACTCACAAAATGATACTTTGGAAAAAACTGGAGAAAATATTATTGAAGAAGCTGAGCAATCTTTATATCAGCTAGCAGAAAGAGGAAATTTCTCCCAGTCATACATGAAATTTAACCAAGCTCTTGATCAAACAATTGAAATGGCTACAGTTGCTATGAAAAGCGATCAGGGAATAGTTGGTATTCCTACAGGTCTTACAGATTTAGATGAAAAATTAGGTGGTCTTCATAAATCTGATTTAATTATAATAGCTGGTAGACCATCTATGGGTAAAACAGCTCTTGCTACTAATATTGCATATTACGCTTCAAAAAAAATACATGATAATAACCAAAAAACGTCAGTTGCTTTTTTCTCTCTTGAAATGTCTTCCGAACAATTATCGACAAGAATTTTATCTGAACAAGCAAGAATACAATCTAATGACATTCGAAGAGGTAAAGCCACAGAAGAACAGCTTAATCGTTATATAGAAACATCAAGAAATATTTATGATCTACCTTTATTTATTGATGAAACTCCAGCAATTACTATTTCAGCTTTAAGTAATAGAGCTAGAAGATTAAAAAGACTTTTTGGTATTAGTTTAATAGTCGTAGATTATATACAATTAATGAGAACCAGTTCAAAAAGATATGATGGTAGGGTTCAGGAAATATCAGAAATTACTCAAGGTTTAAAAGCTTTAGCTAAAGAATTAAGTGTTCCAATTATAGCTCTTTCTCAATTATCTAGAGCAGTAGAACAGAGGGATGATAAAATTCCTCAATTATCTGATTTACGAGAGTCTGGCTCTATAGAACAAGATGCAGACGTAGTAATGTTTGTTTATAGAGAGCAGTATTACTTGGAGAGAAAACAACCAAAACTCGGGTCTATAGAACATGCTGAATGGCAGTCTAAAATGAATGATATAAATGGCTTAGCTGATATTATAATTGGTAAACAAAGACATGGTCCCACAGGTAATATAAAAGTTGAATTTGAAGGTATGTATACAAAATTCAAGGATTTAACTAAAAGTACATCTTAAATTTATTCTTTTGTTGTATAAAATATAGGATATATCTAATCTATAGACATGCTATCCAAAATATATAAAAAAATAGTTATAGATTATTCTAAATTTACTCTTTTTTTTATACTACTTATAATTGGATTTGCTCTATTTTTCTCCAAAAACTTTAATTTAGATGCATCGTCGGATGCCTTATTGCTAGAAGGTGATAAAGACTTAAAATATCTAAGAGAAATTAATTCAAGATACGGCTCAAAAGACTATCTTGTCATGACTTATTCTCCAATATCTTCATTTGAAGAGGAAGAGACAATTATAAACTTACAGCTACTTAAATCAAAAATTGAAAAGTTATCATGGGTAGAAAGTGTAATTACAGTAATTGATGTTCCTCTTTTACAAAGTAGTGATGAAGCTTTGATGGAAAGACTTAAAAATTATAAAACTTTAGCCCACCCTGAGATTGATAGAAAAAGAGGTTTTCAAGAAATTCTTAATAGCCCAATCTATCAAGATTATGTAATTAGTAAAGATGGGAAAACTTCAGGAATAGTTGTTTATCTTAAAGAAGATAAAAGATTAAAAGAATATATATTGATTAAAGATAGATATTACAATCAATCTTTAATCAATTCTCCGAGTAAAATAGAAAAACAAAAATATAATATTTTTCTAAAAGAATATGAGGATTATAAAAATTTATATAACTTAAGAAATCATCAAAATATAAATGAAATTAGAGAAATTATCAGTAAATATAGTGAAAATGCTAAAATTCATTTAGGTGGAATACCTATGATAGCAGACGATATGATGACATTTATAAGAAATGATATCGTTGTTTTTGGATTAGGAGTATTTTTATTTATAATTATTACCTTATGGTTTGTTTTTAGAAATATAAAATGGGTAGTGATGCCTCTTTTGGGGTGTGCTTCTTCTGTTGTTATTATGACTGGACTATTAGGATTTCTAGGTTGGAAAGTCACAGTTATTTCTTCAAATTTTATTGCTTTAATGCTGATCTTGAACATGGCTATGAATATTCATGTAACTGTAAGATTTTTGCAATTAAAGAAAGAGTTTCAAAATTTTTCTAATGAAGAAGCAATTTTAGAGACCACAAAAAAAATGTTTATGCCTATTCTTTACACTGTTCTAACTACGATTTGTGCTTTTTTATCTCTAATATTTAGTGGAATTAAACCTATTATCGACTTTGGGTGGATGATGACATTAGGACTAACAGTTTCAATTTTTGTTACATTTTCTTTATTACCGTCTCTGTTGAGTATATTTGCTAGTAACGAGGATATAAGTATAAAAGATACGGAAAAATCAAAAATTACAAGCAGCTTAGGTAATTTTTCTCAAGGCAATACTAAATTAATTTTAAGTTCAGCATTTATAGTTTTAATTCTCAGTATAGTAGGAATATCAAAACTCGAAGTTGAAAATAGTTTTATTAATTATTTTGATGAAGAGACAGAAATATATAAAGGAATGAAAAAAATAGATGATGACTTAGGGGGCACAACACCTTTAGATATTATAATAAAATTTCCAACAAAAAAAGAAGTTAAAACAGAAACAGACGATGAATTTTCTGAATGGGATGATAGTCAAGAAGATGACAAATCTACTTACTGGTTTACAAGAAATAAAATTGATAAAATTTTAAAAGTTCACGATTATTTAGACTCTCTTCCTGAAATTGGTAAAGTTTTATCTTTTGGATCAATAATTAGAGTTGCGGAGGATCTTAATAAAAAGCCTCTTCAAAGCTTAGAAATAGCTGTTCTTTATAGTAAAATTCCTCAAGAAATTAAAAAAGATATTATTACACCTTACATTTCTGTAGAGAATGATGAGGCTAGAATAAGTGTAAGAATTAAAGACTCTATTAAAGATTTAAGGCGTAATGATCTAATTAAAAAAATTAATGGAGAACTTAATACAAAGCTTGGATTAAACACAGAAGAATATAAACTGGCAGGCGTATTAATTTTATTCAATAATTTATTGCAAAGTCTTTTTAAGTCTCAAATATTAACTCTTGGAGTAGTAATGTTAGGAATTTCTATTATGTTTTTTATACTTTTTAGAAATTTAATGCTTTCATTTATTGGAGTCGTTCCAAATTTCATGGCAGCTTTTTTAATACTAGGTATTATAGGTATTCTTAACATACCATTAGATATGATGACTATTACTATAGCTGCAATAACAATTGGAATAGCTGTAGATAATAGCATTCATTATATTTATAGATTTAAAGAAGAATTTCAAAAATTAAAAAACTATAAAAAAACACTTGATCGTTGTCATAGTACTGTAGGTATAGCAATTCTCAATACCTCAATTACAATTGTTTTTGGATTTTCAATATTAGTTCTATCAAATTTTATCCCTACAATTTATTTCGGTTTTTTTACTGGAGTAGCAATGTTATTGGCTTTAATTTCAGTCTTAACTCTTTTGCCAAAGTTAATATTGATCTTTAAACCTTTTGGAGCTGAAAACTAATATTTTAAATGATAGAAAATTTTTTTGATCAATTTTTAGATATTTTAAATATATTTGATACGGTTGTTTTAATAATAATGGTTTATTCAATAATGCAATGTTTTCTAAAAGGATTTTCTTTGAGTTTTATTTCTTTTATGAAGTGGGTTTTTTCAGTTGTTATTACAATTGTATTAGTTCCAAAACTTAAACCTTGGGTAAATCAGTATATAGAATCAGAATTTATCAACAATTTTGGTTTAGGTATATTGATTTTTGTACTTTCTCTATTTACGATGATAGTAGTGGGAAGATCACTTAGTAGGGCAATTACCTGGACTGGTTTGGGTTCTATAGATAAGTCTTTTGGCTTACTTTTTGGTGTATTCAAAGGTTACGTAATTTCAATTTGTTTGTTTTCTATTTTTAATTGGTTTTATCCTTATCAGAATTGGGGTATATCAGCTGAGAAAGCAATATCTTTTGATATTGTGAAAAAAGGTAGTGAAATTCTTGTTAATGAATTTCCTAAAAATGAAGACTTTATTAACACAAAAGAAAAAATTGAAAAAATTTAAATCAGATAAATTAAGAGAAGAATGCGGGGTGTTTGGTATATCCAACCATGATGAAGCAGCTACATTGGTTGCTTTGGGTCTTCATGCATTACAGCATCGAGGGCAAGAAGGTTGTGGAATCGTTTCTTTTGACGGAAAAACATTTCATTCAGAAAAAAGACAAGGTTTAGTTGGTGATCATTTCACAAAGGGAGATGCTATAAAAAAATTACCAGGATACTTTGCAATTGGTCATACTCGTTATTCAACAACTGGAGAAACTTCATTAAGAAATATTCAGCCTTTTTACGCTGACTTATTTGGTGGAGGAATAAGTATTGCACATAATGGAAATCTTACAAATGCTATTACTTTAAGAAAAAAACTTGTTAAAGAAGGAGCAATTTTCCGTACTACAAGTGATACAGAAACAGTGGTGCAACTTATCGCAAAATCAAAAAGAGAAAAGATTGTAGATAAAATAATTGATACGCTTTTTCAAATAAATGGTGGCTATGCTTTAGTCATTATGACAAATAAAAAACTAATCGGGATTAGAGATCCTTTTGGAATCCGACCATTAGTAATCGGAAAACTTAAAGATTCATATATTTTTGCTTCTGAAACATGCGCTCTTGACCTAGTGGGTGCAAAATTTATTCGAGAAGTTGAGAATGGTGAAATTGTAGTTGTTGAAAATAAAGAGTTAACTTCAATCAAACCATTTCCAAAACAAAAGGCAAGGCCTTGTGTGTTTGAATATATATATTTTGCAAGACCAGACAGTATAATTAATAATAAATGTGCTTACGAATATAGAAAAAGTTTAGGTCATCAATTATCGATTGAGACTGACGTAGATGCCGATCTAATAGTTCCAGTTCCAGACTCTGGTGTGCCTGCAGCAATTGGTTTCAGTCAAAATACCAAAAAAAGTTTTGATTTAGGTTTAATTAGAAATCACTATGTTGGTAGAACATTTATTGAGCCTTCACAAAATATAAGAAGTTTAGGTGTAAAACTAAAACTGAGTTGTACAAAATCAACTTTAAAAAATAAATCAATAATTTTGATTGACGACTCACTTGTTAGAGGCACAACTTGCTATAAAATTGTAAAAATGCTTTATGATGCCGGAGTTAAAGAAGTACATGTGAGGATTGCCTGTCCTAAAATAATTTTTCCTGATTTTTATGGAGTTGATATGCCAACTAAAAAAGAGCTTTTAGCCTGTGAAAAAACTGAAGATGAAATGTGCAAATATATAAGTGCTAAAACATTAAAATTTTTAAGTCTTGAAGGATTATATAAGGCGCTTGGTCATGAAAAAAGAAATAATTCATACCCTCAATTCAGTGATCATTATTTTACTGGGGACTATCCAGTAAAACCTTTTGATCAAGAAAGTGAAAATCAAATTTCACAGCTATCTCTTTTGAGTAGTAAATCAAATAATTAAATTATTCATATTTTAATAATTTATAATTATTATCTAAAACATATAAATAACCATTAGAGAAAATGGGAACACTTCCAAATCCTCCTCTACTTATTTTTTTTAAATCAATTAGAGTACCTGACGATAATTCTACAGAAAAAATATATCCTTTAGAGGTAAACATTAACATAACGCCATCAGCTATTACAAAATTTTGAATAAAACCTGTTTTTTTAAAATTCCAACTTTTTTTAGTTTGTTGAATATATTTTATAATATTCTTAGACCAAACCACTTCTCCGGATAATGTATTGAGACAAATTAAAAAATTATTATTTGTTACTACAAAAATATTATTTTTGGTAATAATAGGCTTAATATTTGATGTAATTGAACTCTGCCATGTTACATTATTGTCGGTAAAACTATAATTCGATAGCTGAGCTCCATTTGAAATAATTAAATTTTTTTTATTAGTAACTATAGGTAAACCATTAAAAATTTCATTTTCAGTTTTTTGTGCTGATTTATTAAAATTTAGTAACCAATTAATATTTCTATTCATATAATTAATTGAATATAATTCTCCACTAGTGTTAAGAAAAAAAATATTTTGATTGGTTTTGTCTACAGCTAAATTATTTACAAAGTGAGTTATATAGAATGATGGTTGCGTTGAAAATTGCCAGAGTTTTTCTCCATCTTTTTTATTCAGAGAATAAATTGTATTATCTTGATTTGCTAAAAAAATCTGATTATTAGCAATTTTAATATTAGATCTAAATGGAATTCCATAATTTTTAGCCCAAACTATCTTTTCGGTTTTAATGTCTAAAGCGTAAACATAACCTAAATTATCTGCTACAAATATTGTCTCATCGCTAACTGATAAATATATATTTTTTTTATATCTTTTAAATTTTTTCTTATAAAAATTATATTCAAAAATTTTTTTTTTATCTCTTATAGAGTAAATATATATCGATCCTTTGTGATCAAAAGATATTAAATTATCATTGTAAACTAAAGGTTTAACTAAAATTTTTTTTTTCTTATAATCAAGCTTAGAAAATTTTGATAATTTAGAACTTTTAAAAATTAATCTATTTGTATTAGTATAATTGATATTTTCTATATTATTACCATTTGTTAAAAAAGTTTCTAACCAATTTTTATTTTTGATTATTGGATTTAATTCAATTTTAATATTACTTAAAACCTTTTGTTCTTCCTGATATAGCTTTGTGGTAGGAAAAACATCTTCTAATTCTGAAGTAGGGAAATTTTTATTTTTTTCTAAGTCACCAATATCACTAACTACTGTTTTAGATCCGTCTGTCCAAATACCTGATTTATTATCGAAAGAACAGCTGCTAGCAAAAAATAATAGGAATAAATAAACAAAAATTTTTCGCATAAGTAGTTAATTGTTTTTTTTAATCTTTAATAATTTGTAATAGTTGTTTGCTTTAACTTCTTCATTTTTGCTTAAAAAATAATCTCCAAGTAGAGTAATCGCCTCTTTTTTCCAAATTGACTCTGAATTAATAATTGGATTTAAAAGACTTATTAATTCAATTTCATTATCTAGTTTCATAATAAAAAAAGCTTTTTTTATTTTAATGAGGTTTAAATTTTCTTTATCTATTTTCTTTATCTGAAGAACCTCATCAAAAAGTGCTAAAATTTTTTTATCATTGCTAATAAGGTTTTTTTCTATAATTAAAAATAAAGATAAAGGTGAATAAAGCTTATTACGTTTTTCTATAATATTTTCTAAGATAATGGTAGCCTCTTTATTTTTTTTTTTATCAATTAGTATCGAAGCATCGTAGAATTTTTCTGATAGTGACAATTCAAAATTCTGATTTTTTTTATTAAGAAAAATTAATATGCTAAATATTATTATCCCTGAAATAGCTATTGTAATTAAAAGTTTCAAATTCGATTTAATTTTAATTATAATTGAGTCCATGTTAATAGCTGTTTCTCTCTTTTGGAAATGATTTAGTTTTAACTTCTTTACTATATTTTTTTACAGCTTTTTCAATTATTGAATTTAAATTTACATATTTTTTAACAAATTTTGGGTAAAAACCACTTAAACCAAGAATGTCATCGGTAACTAAAATTTGTCCATCACAATGCGAGGATGATCCAATACCAATAGTGGGAATTTTTAAGAAATTTGTGATAATTTTTGATGCAGAAGGAGCAACACATTCTAATACAATAGAAAATGCTCCAGCTTTTTCTATCAATTTGGCTTCTCTAACCAACTTATCAATCTCCTTGGTATTTTTACCTTCAACTTTAAATTTATCTTTAAATTGAGGAGTATAACCAATATGTCCCATAACAGGTATTTTAGCTTTTGTAATTTCTTTAATTATTTTAAAATTTTTATTATTACTCTCTATTTTTACAGCATCACAATTTGTTTTTTTAAAAATTAATCTAGCATTTTTTTTTGCTTGAGTTGGATTTGCATATGAGCCCTTTGGCATATCTACTACAAGTAAAGATTTTTTAATTCCTTTTTTTACGCTTATACTGTGTTGAATAATAGTATCTAATTTAATTTTGTGAGTATTTTTCATGCCATACAAAACATTAGCAAGCGAATCTCCAACTAAAGTTATATCGCAGTATTTATCTACAATTTGAGCAATATTTTTAGAATATGCTGTCAAACTAACAATCTTCCTTTTATTTTTTGTAGCTAATATTTTTTTAATCTTTTTTGACATTATTCCAACTCAATAGTGCTGGGTGGCTTTGAAGTTATATCATATACTACTCTATTTATCCCTGGTACTCTATTAACGATTTTATTTGAAATATTATCTAAAAAATCCTTTGGAAAATTGAAAAAATCTGCTGTCATTCCATCTTCTGAAACTACCGCCCTTAGCAAACAAGTATATTCGTAAGTTCTAGAGTCACCCATAACTCCAACTGTTTTCATTGGAAGTAAACCGGCATAGGCTTGCCAAATTTTGTGGTAGAGATTGTGATTATTCAACTCGTTTATGAAAATATTATCAGCTTCTTGAAGAATTTTTATTTTATGAGGTGTTATTTTACCTAAAATTCTTATTGCTAAGCCCGGACCTGGGAATGGATGTTTGTTTCTAATATTATCTTTTAAACCTAAAGATTTTCCAAGAACTCGCACTTCGTCTTTAAAAAATTCCTTAAGGGGTTCCAGTAATTTTAATTTCATTTTTTTTGGTAACCCACCCACGTTATGATGGGATTTAATCTTAGAAGTTTGACTTCCAGTTACTGATCTACTTTCAATAATATCAGGATAAAGTGTTCCTTGAGCAAGATATTTTATACCTTTATATTTCTTTGACTCTCTCTCAAAAATTTTAATAAATAGTTTTCCAATAATTTTTCTTTTTTTTTCTGGTTCACTTATATTTTTTAATTTTTTTAAATATAGTTTTGAGGCGTCTATTAATTTTATATTTAACTTATACTTTTTTTTAAAAATACTGTAAGTATACTTAAACTCATTTTTTCTCATCAGCCCTGTATCAACCATTATACAAATGAGATTTTTTTTTATGGCTTTGTTAATTAACAAGGCAACTACACTACTATCTACTCCACCAGATAAAGCGCAAATTACTTTATCATTTTTCACTTTTTCTCTTATTTCTTTAATTAATCTCATTTTTTCGGAAATGACTTGCCATTTTTTTTTAATTTTACAAATAGAAAATATGAAATTTTTAAATATTTCTCTACCACTTTCAGTATGGGTTACCTCTGGATGGAATTGGACTCCATATATTTTTTTTTGAAAATTCTCAATAATTGTCAATTTTGACTCTTTTGTTGAAGCTATTAACTTAAATCCTTGCGGTAAGATCGTCACTGCATCTTGATGACTCATCCAAACTGATTTAGATTTATTATTAAAAAAGTTTTTAGTTAATAATGAATTTTTTTTTTTTTTGAAGTATAGCCCTTCCAAATTCTCTTTTTTTCTTAGAAGACTTAATAGATCCACCAAATAATTTAGCTATTAGTTGCAGTCCATAACATATTCCTAAAATAGGAATCTTTTTTGAGAATATTTCTTTGGGAATACTTAGATATTTACTTTTTGTTACAGTAGATGGACCTCCTGATAGAATAATCCCTTTAATACAACTGAAATCTTTAATTTTATACAACTCTTTGCTGGTTAAAACTTCTGAGAAAACACCAAGTTCTCTTATTCTTCTTGCTATAAGTTTTGTTACTTGAGAGCCAAAATCAATAATAATAATTTTTTCCTTACGATTTTGGATTGACATTTATTTTTTAAGAGAATTTTCTATCTCAATTTGAAGTTTCTTGCTTTTTTGACAATAATTTTTACAAAAAGTAAGTAGTTGATCTATTAATTTTTTACTTTCTTTAAAATCTGACTTCTCTAATTTTAATTTTGCCATATTAAAAGTGGCTTCTTCGTTTTGTGGATTTAATAATATTACAGTACTTAAATTTTTTTCTTCTAAAGATTTTTTTTCCTGTTTGTTAAATATCTTTGATAAATACATATAAGATTTTTCATTTTTAGGATTAAAAACAATATCTTGCTCAAATTTAAATTTAGCTTTTTTAAACTCTTCTTTTTCATACAGCATTAATCCTTCATTAAAATAATCCGTGCTAGCAAATAAATAACTAGATTGTAAAATTAGTATTAAAGCAATTTTAAATATTTTCATTTTTATAATTTGTAATTTAATGTAGGTTCAATCATTTCTACACTATGCACCATGCTTTCATAAAACCCAGCTTTAGTAATTTTAATAAACTTCGCATTCTTTTTAATGTCAATAAGTTTTTTTGCACCAATATAACCCATGGAAGATCTTAATCCTCCTTTTAATTGATATATAATATCAGAAACGTATCCCTTGTATTCTACTCTTCCATCAACTCCTTCTGGTACGAATTTTGATTTATCTCTATAGCTTTTTTGAAAATATCTATTAGAAGATCCGGCTGACATAGCCCCAATTGACCCCATACCTCTATATCTTTTATAAAATTTATTTTTAATCTTAAATTTTTTTCCTGGGCTTTCGTAAGTTCCAGCAAATATAGATCCCATCATTATTGCGTCCGCACCTGCTGCTATTGCTTTTGCTATATCACCAGAAAATTTTATACCCCCATCAGAAATTATTTTTATCTTTTTTCCTTTTAAGGCATTGCTAACTTCCATTACAGCGGTGATCTGAGGTACTCCTATACCCGCAACCATTCGTGTTGTGCAAATTGATCCTGGTCCAATACCAACCTTTATGATATCAGCGCCAAAATCATATAATTTTTTTGCAGCTTCACCAGTAGCAATATTACCCACGCAAATAGGAATTTTATAATTATTTTTTCTAACCTTAGATAAAATTTTTAAAACTTTTTCACTGTGGCCATGGGCAGTATCAATAACGATTAAATCAACTCCACAGTCTATTAAAGATTTTGCTCTATTTAAGTCTTCAGAACTTGTGCCTATAGCAGCACCTACAAATAATTTTTTTTCTTTTACTTTTTGAACTTCCTGACTTTGTTTTTTAATATTTAAATTTCTATGAATTATTCCAACTCCGCCAGCTTTAGCAATTGCAATAGCCATTGGAGATTCTGTAACTGTATCCATCGCGGAAGATAAAAAAGGTATTTTTAATTTAATATTTTTTGTTAAAGTCGTAGATATATCAGTATCTGATGGCAGGATTTTTGAGAAACGCGGCAGCAATAATACGTCATCGAAAGTTAATGCTTCTTTAATTGCTTCCATATAAACTTATATACAATTTTTAAAAATTATAAAGTCTTTAATAGTGAGCAGTGTAAATAAGTCTCTTTTGATTCGTTTCTGCTTGCTTCTGGTTTAAAAAACTGCACTTTTTTAAACTTAGACTTTGCTAATTCCTTAACTTCAAGAAAATCTTCTCCCATAAATAATTTTGATACTAAAACTCCATTAGATTTTAGGATTTTAGAAGAAAAATGAATAACATCTGCGCATAATTGGTTGGTTCGGATACAGTCTAATGACTTATTTCCGGTTGTATTTGCAGCCATATCAGAAATAATTACGTCTAGATTTTTATCAAAAAATATTAAAATTTGTTCTTTTACTTTTTCTTCAAGAAAATTACATTGCAAAAAAGTAACATTTTTTATTTTATCCATTTTCTGAAGGTCTAAAGAAAAAATTTTACCTGAAGTAATAATTTCACTAGCTACTTGAGTCCATCCACCTGGGTAAGAACCAATATCGAGTAATTTCGAATTATTTTTAATAAATTTATATTTTTTATTTAATTCAATCAACTTAAATGCTGATCGAGAACGATAACCTAAGGTTTTTGATTTTTTAAAAAATTGATCTCTGTGTTGTTTTATTTTCCAAGTATTGCTTTTTTTGACCCTTTTTGATTTTTTCATTACAAAACATCTTCATGCTCTTCTTCTGATGCGTCTAAATTTTCTTTCTTACTCTGTTTTTTATACATTAAAAAACTAACAGGAATTGAAATTAAATAAGCTAAACCAAAAACTAATAGAGTTTGAAAGGTATAATACATTAAAGAAATAATCATTGTCCCAAAACCCAACAAAATAAAAACTGTTGCTTTTGGTGAGATTGATATTTTTTTTAATGATAAAGTTGGAATTTTACTTACTAATAACACAGCAATTATTATTGTAAAATATGGAGTTATATTTACAAAATTAAATTCAAATTTCAAATCTGAAAGTTCAAAAATTAAAGGCATTAAAATTAATAAGCCTCCTGCCGGTGCAGGCACTCCTTCAAAATAATTACTTTTCCAAAGTTGCTGACTATCAATTTTGGTTAAATTGAATCTCGCTAATCTTAAAACACAACAAACTGAGAAAATTAAGCAAATTGTCCAGCCTAAATTACCATAATTATTTAATTGCCAAAAATATAAAATAAAAACTGGAGCTATACCAAAACTTACAAAATCTGTTAAAGAATCTAATTCTTTTCCGAATTCAGATGTTCCCTTAATTAAACGGGCAATTCTTCCATCTAAAGCATCGAGTATAGCTGCCAATAATATAAAAATTACTGCTAAACTATAATTTCCATCAATTGAAAATTTTATAGAACTTATGCCAAGGCAAACTCCTGCTAGGGTTAATACATTAGGAAGTAGATATCTTGTTTTTTTAGAATGAACTAATTTGAATTTTTTATTTTCTTCCATTACGATGAAGCTATTAAGCTTTCTCCTGCAACTACGTTTTGACCAACTTTAGCTAAAACTTTTTTATTTTTAAAGTAAATATCTACTCTACTCCCAAATCTAATCATTCCAATTCTTTCTCCTTGCTTAAGATTTTGATTAGCTTTAACTTCACATACTATTCTTCTTGCTATCAAGCCAGCAATCTGAACGATTAGTATGTCTTCCTTATTTATTGTTTTAATTTTGTAATAATTTCTTTCATTTTCTTCACTGGACTTGTCTAAAGAGGCGTTTAAAAATTTCCCAGGTTTATAATATATTTCTTCTACAGTACCTGACGTAGGAACTCTATTTACATGACAATTAAAAACATTCATGAAAATACTTACTTTAGTATATTTTTCATTTTCCATTTTTAATTCGTGAGGGCCTTGTACTTCACTTATATTTGATACTACACCGTCTGCAGGACTAACAAAATAATTATCATCTTCAATAGATACTCTTTCTGGATCTCTAAAAAAATAATATACCCAAATAGTTAGGGTTATTAATAAAATGCCTAATAACTTTGATAAAAGAAGACCAAAGAATGTTACAATTATAGAAATGGCTAAGAATTTATACCCTTCTTTGTGTATATTTGGAAAAATGTTATTAAGCATATTAATAAGTTTGATAATTTTTCATTAATATGTATAAAAATCACACTTAATCAATTTATATTTTTAACTAATATTTTATGAGTAAAATTAAGGTAAAAAACCCAGTAGTTGAGCTCGATGGCGACGAAATGACTAGAATAATTTGGTCATTTATTAAAGATAAACTTATAAAACCATACCTAGACATTGATCTGAAATACTACGACTTGGGTATGGAGAGTCGAGATAAAACAAACGATCAAGTGACTATAGACTCGGCAAAAGCAATTCAAAAATATGGTGTTGGGGTAAAGTGTGCAACGATTACTCCCGATGAAGAACGAGTTAAAGAATTTAAGTTAAAGAAAATGTGGAGATCTCCTAATGGAACAATCAGAAATATTGTTGGTGGGACAATTTTTAGAGAACCAATAATTTGTAAAAACGTTCCTAGGTTAGTTCCTCATTGGACTGAAAGTGTAATAGTTGGAAGACATGCTTTTGGAGATCAATACAAGGCTACAGATTTTAAAGTTCCTGGAAAAGGAAAGATGACAGTTAAGTGGGAATCTGAAAATGGAAAAGAAAAAATTGAGCATGAGGTTTTTAATTTTGATGGTCCTGGTATTGCCCTTTCAATGTATAATTTAGACAATTCTATCAAGGATTTCGCTAGAGCATGTATGAACTATGGTTTGGTTAGAAAATGGCCAGTTTATTTTTCGTCAAAAAATACGATCTTAAAAGCTTATGATGGTAGATTTAAAGATATTTTTGAAGAAGTGTTTCAGAAAGAATTTAAAAATAAATTTAGTGAAATTGGTATAACTTATGAACATAGATTAATTGATGATATGGTTGCTTGTGCAATGAAATGGAGTGGAAAATATATCTGGGCCTGTAAAAATTATGATGGAGACGTTCAGTCCGATACTGTAGCCCAAGGATACGGCTCGCTTGGTTTGATGACAAGTGTTTTGAGGACTCCTGATGGAAAAATAGCTGAAGCGGAAGCAGCACATGGCACTGTAACAAGACATTACAGACAGCATCAAGCGGGTAAAGAAACTTCTACAAATCCTATTGCATCTATTTTTGCTTGGACGAGAGGACTATCTCATAGAGGAAATCTTGACGGGAGCCAAGAATTAATTAAATTTTCTGAGTCACTCGAAAAAGTTTGTATAGAAACTGTTGAAAGTGGTTCTATGACTAAAGATTTAGCAATTTTGATAAATAAAGATCAAAAATTTTTAACAACTAATCAATTTTTAGAAGCAATCGATTCTAATCTCAAAAAGAAATTTAATTAATTTTATTAATTATAGCCTTGAAAGCGTCTTCAATTTTATTTTTATTTATCCCACCAGCTTGAGCAAAGTCTTTTCTTCCTCCACCACCTTGACCTTCAAGTACTTCTGAGGCAATTTTTACTAGTGTTACTGCATCATATTTTTGTGTTAATTCTTTAGTTACTCCAACAGCAACACCTACTTTTTCGTCGAAGGTCGAAATACCAACTACAATGCCTTGTTTAATATCTTTTTTACCTTGGTCTATTATACTTCTTAATTCTTTCGGGGGGAAATCCATGAGAATTTGTTGCCTTAAAACAAATGAACCAATTTTTTTATCTTTAATAATATTTTTACTTTTATCTTTAATAACACTTTGAACTCTAATTTTATCTAACTGTCTATTGAGACTCTTTAAATTTTCAGACAAATTTAAGTCATCTTTATAATCAGGTGTAATTTTATATTTAGATAATTCTTTTTTAATTGTATCGATCTGATTTTTAATATTTTTTTCTTTTGATGATTTATCTTTCTTTACGGATTTTTCATAATCTTCTAGCTGTTTATCTCTTAAAGCTTCCACTCTTCTAACGCCTGCTGCTATAGATGATTGATCTATTATCCTAAATTTTCCTATATCTTTTGTATTTTTGACATGAGTTCCTCCACAAAGCTCGGTAGAGAAAAAACCCCCATTATCTTTACCCATCGACAAAACTCTCACTTCTTCCCCATATTTTTCACCAAATAAAGCTAAGGCTCCTTTTTCAACGGCTTCTTTAGGCGTCATAATTCTTGTTTTTACGTCAGCTGCAGTATTAACCATGTCATTTACAAATTTTTCAATTTTTTCAATTTCTTTACTTTCAATCGGTTTATTATGACTAAAATCAAATCTGAGTTTTTCTGGACTCACCAATGATCCTTTTTGAGTAACGTGTTTTCCTAAAGTTCTTCTTAAAGCTTCATGTAGTAAATGAGTTGCAGAGTGATAAGCTCTTGCATTATTTCTTTTTTCTATATTTATTTCTAAATTAACACTTTCATTAGTTTTTAAAGAACCTTTATCAATCTTTCCCAAATGAACATGTAAATCACCCATCTTTTTTTGAGTATCTTTTACAATTACTTTGCAATCGGTAGTATAAATTATTCCTTGGTCTCCGACTTGACCTCCAGATTCAGCATAAAATGGTGTTTGATTTGTAACTATTTCAACTTCATCTCCTATTTTTGCTTCCTTCACAAATTCTTTTCCTTTTGAAATTTTAAGAATAATTCCTTCAGCTTTATCAAATTCGTAACCTAAAAATTCCGTAGGTTTTAATTCCTCCCTAGCTTTAAACCACTTTTCTTCTAGAGATTTGTCTCCTGATCCTTTCCAGCTAGCTCGGGCGAGGTCTTTGCTTTTCTTCATTGATTCATTGAATACATCAATATTAATTTTAATGTTTTTATTTTTTAAAATGTCCGCAGTAAGATCTAGGGGGAATCCATAGGTATCATAAAGTTTAAAAGCAACTTCTCCAGGAAAAATATTGTTTTTTACTTTTTCAAGATCCTGATTTAAAATTTTCATACCTCTGTCTAATAATGATGAAAATTTTTCTTCTTCATTTTTTAAGGTTTCTATAATTAAATCTTTACCTATTTTTAATTCAGGATAACTTTGTGACATTTCTTCTAATAGTACATTAAATAATTTGTAGAATATTGGATCTTTACTACCTAAAGAATGTGCATGTCTCATACCTCTTCTCATAATTCTTCTTAAAACGTAGCCACGTCCCTCATTAGAAGGTAAAACTCCTTCAGCTATCAAAAAACTACTTGCTCGAAGATGATCAGCTATTACTCTATGACTTGCGATAGAATTATTATTTATTTTCATTTTTGTAATTTCTGATGAGGCAAATATTAATTTTTTAAAATGATCAATATTATAATTATCGTGAGTTCCTTGAAGCACAGCAGTTATTCTCTCTAATCCCATACCAGTATCAACAGATGGTTTTGGTAAATTTATTCTTTTGTCTTTAGAAATTTGCTCGAATTGCATAAATACTAAGTTCCAAATTTCAATAAATCTATCTCCATCTTGATTTGAACTACCAGGAAGACCGCCTTTCAATTTTTCCCCGTGATCATAAAATATTTCTGAGCACGGGCCACAAGGACCAGTTTCTCCCATTGACCAAAAATTATCAGCAGTTGAGATTTTTATAATTTTATTATCGGGTAAACCAGCTATCTTTTTCCATAATTTAAAAGCATCATTATCATTTGAATAAACAGTTACCAATAATTTTTCTTTCGGAAGTTTAAAATCTTTTGTTAATAATTCCCAAGCATAATAAATTGCTTTTTCTTTAAAATAATCTCCAAATGAAAAATTTCCTAACATTTCAAAAAATGTATGGTGTCTTGGAGTGTAACCAACATTTTCAAGATCGTTATGTTTTCCTCCAGCTCTAATACATTTTTGAGAAGTAGTTGCAGTTTTAAAAGACTTTTTTTCCAATCCTGTGAAAACGTTTTTAAATTGAACCATGCCTGAGTTAGTAAACATTAACGTTGGATCGTTATTGGGAACAATGTTACTAGAGTCTACTATCTTATGCTTGTTTCCTGAAAAATACTCAAGAAACTTCTTTCTAATTTCACTCATTAAAATATTGCTCATAAAACTATTAAATACAGATATTTTTTGAGTTGTCTATTTAGTTTTATCGTCTTCTACTAAACAAATTTCTGATTTTGTTAAAAACCTACGTCCTGTTCCATTATCTAAAGAAAACATACCACCTATTCCCTTTACTGCGTCAATAGTTAAATCTGTATGTTTCCATTTCTCATATTGGTCTTCATTCATATAAAAAGGTGTTCCTTCGATTTCACCCAATTTCACATCGCTATTTCCAACCATATATTCTTTGGCTGGAAAACACATAGGTGCACTTCCATCACAACAACCTCCCGATTGATGAAATAATAGATCACTTCCATGAACTTCTTTAAGATCATTTAACAATTTTTTTGCTGATAAGGTTGCTTTAACTTTCATAAATTAAATGGCCCATGAGACTCATGGGCCATTATAATAAATATTTTAAAAGAAACCTAATTTTTTCTCACTGTATGACACGTGTAAATTCTTCACTTGTCT
>CEOP01086005.1_pt1 | contig 20146 bp, 16 predicted proteins | sample 361301 | NCBI WGS metagenome assembly CEOP01 (sample SAMEA2619548, study PRJEB7988) | marine metagenome | biome: marine biome (ENVO:00000447); feature: deep chlorophyll maximum layer (ENVO:xxxxxxxx); material: "saline water (ENVO:00002010), including plankton (ENVO:xxxxxxxx)" | depth 55 m
ACGAGGGTATACAGGTTAATTCTCGTCGATAAAGCCGGTAAATATAATGTTATTATTATTTAATTAAAATAATATATCGGAATGTTATAAAAATTTAAATAGATACTTTATTTTATAGACTCAGACTTTAAATTTCTTGTCATAAGACTATCTACTTCTACTATTGGATTAGCATTTTCATATAAAACTCGGTAGACAGAATCACAAATAGGCATTTCAACATTTAACTTTGAACTTAAATTATAAATTGAATGCGCAGTTTCAACACCTTCTACAACCATATGACTTTGTGATAATATTTTAGATAGATTTTCTCCTTTGCCGATAAATTCACCTAACTTTCTATTTCTACTATGCATACTTGCACAAGTGACTATAAGATCACCTACACCTGTAAGACCGAAAAAAGTATCAGAATTGGCTCCAAGTTTCTTACCAAGCTTTGATATCTCGCTTATTCCTCGAGTAATAAGCGCAGATTTTGTATTATCTCCATAGCCAACACCATCACAAAAACCTGCAGCTATAGCAATTACATTTTTCGCTGACCCTCCAATTTCTGCACCGATAATATCACTATTAGTATATACTCTGAATTTATTAGTTGAAAACATAGCCTGAGCATTTTTAGCTAAAGAAATTTGAGTGGATGATGAAACAATAGCGGTTGGTTTATTATCGATTACCTCTTCAGCATGACTAGGTCCAGATAAAGTAACAATTTTAACTGAATCACCAATTACATCATTTATAACCTGACTCATTGTCATTAAGGTATGATTTTCAATGCCTTTAGCTATATTAATTATGTTTTTTGAACTATCAATATGAATTTGAAGCTTAGAGATAACTTCACGCACATGTTGAGATGGTACAGAAATAACAAAAGTATTAATACCAGCAGTAGCTTCCTCAATATCTGTAAAAAAACGAACTGATTCTACAAATTTAACATTAGGTAAAAGATAATGACTTCTTGATTTAGTCATTGACTCTATTATTTTAGGATTACGATGCCAAAAGTTTATTTTGACTCCTTTTTGAGATAGAATCGTACTAAGTGCCGCGCCCCATGACCCGCATCCTAAAAACGCTACACTATTTACCATAAAATGTTATTCAGAGTACATATCATTAATTATGGATTCCCAGTTCGCATTGATTTGTTTTCTTCTAATTTTCAGTGTTGGGGTTAATTCTCCATCATCGATAGATAAGTCTCTTGGCAAAATTGCAAATTTCTTAATTTGTTCAGGATTTGAGAAATTCATATTAAGCCTATCAATTTCATCAGAAATTTCATTATATAAATCTTTATTTTCAGTGTAATCAGATAGCGCTTTATCATTATTTATAATCATTTGTATTTGCTCTGCAGGATCTTTTGGGATATCATTTGGATCAATTCCAATCTTGTCCCTCAATATAACGCCCATGTCCAATGTAATTAAAGCAGAACAATATTTGCGCCCATCTCCAACCAAAAAACATTGAGATACAATAGGGATTGACTTCATTGTTTCTTCAATAACTAAAGGAGCGACATTTTTCCCACTTGAACTAACATAGATTTCTTTCTTTCTCCCGGTAATAAAAAGATATCCATCAGAGTCAATTTTTCCAACGTCACCAGTATGCAACCATCCATCGATAATAGTCTCACTTGTAGCTTTAGGATTATTATAATAACCCTTCATTACATTATCACCTTTTATCAATACTTCACCATCATCAGCTATTTTTAAATCAAAAAACGGCATACATTTACCAACCGAACCTATTTTATTGTTGCCATAAAAATTTATTGAAATACCAGCTGTGTTTTCTGTCATACCATATCCCTCGAAAAGAGGGATACCAATAAATTGAAACAATTTAAGAATATCTGGATTGATTGGAGCTGCACCAGAAATAGAGAAACGATTATTACTAAAACCAGCAGCTTCTTTGAGTTTATTTTTAAATATGGTTGACAACCCAGGAATTTTAAGTCCGATTTTCAAAATAAGTTTTGAATCAATAGCCGCTTTAAGATTGGAATATATTTTTTCATAAATTCTTGGGACACTTATAAATAAATGTGGCTGAATTTCCTTGGCATAATCAACGGTATTTAAAGGACTATCAACAATCGACATATGTAATGCCCTTCTTATCCAATAATGATTATCAACTAGCTGGCCAAAAACATGAGCTAGAGGCAACCAGGAGAGATACTTTTCTCCTTGGTTAAACTTTAAAACCTCAGATACTGAATCAAGCTCAATCTTAAAATTATTATGAGTTAACTCTACCCCTTTTGGATTGCCTGTAGTTCCAGAAGTATAAATTAATGAGCATGTATCTTCTTGTTGAATATTTTCCATTCGCTTAATGATTTCATTCTCATCTACAGATTCACCCATAGCAATAAACTCATTCCAAGAAATGATTTTATCATTTTTAACAGACTCAATATCAGAACCCATTACTACAATAGTCTTTACCTCATCTAAGTTACTGACAACAGATAATAATCTATGAATAGGCATTTTTTCTTTTTCATTATTATCATTTGGATTATTGCCAACAAAAATAATTTTTGAATTAGAATTACCTACCACCCATTCTACTTCTGGAGCTGAAGAGGTATGATAAACTGCAACAGACACACTATTGATCATTTGTAGTGCGCTATAGCAGCCAAACCATTCTTTCCTATTATAACTATAAATTGAACCTTTTTCCCCAGGCTTAAGACCAAATGCAACTAAAGATTTTGATATAGCCATCATAAAATCATAATATTCAGACCAGGTCATAATTTCCCAAATACCGTTTATTTTTACTGACAGGGCTGGTTCATTGGGATAGTTGTTTTTATTATTTAATAATATCTGGGGGGTATAATTCATATGAAAACTCCTTTACTATATAATAGGCCATGTATATTCAACTCTAAAAAAATAAACAGCTTAATTTAATCTTAAAAATTAATTATACCAATTAGCTAGCTATAAGCTTGACTAATGAATAATAATTAGAATAAGTTTCAGTAATGATTTTTGAATAGCCGGGGTGGCGGAATTGGTAGACGCGCCTGACTCAAAATCTGGTGGGTGTAAGCCCGTGGGGGTTCGAGTCCCTCCCTCGGTACTATTGTCTACAAAAATAAATTAAAATAATTTATATATTTCTCTTGACTCGCATCAAATAAACATATATCTTTTAATTATAAAGGTGCTGGTTTGGTACCTTTGGTATGTGGAAGGGGTAGACGTTCACTTTATTCCGAGGTAATTGTGAAGTCTGCCCCAATTTTTTTATACTTCACTATATAATTTATGTATATCTAGTTATTTAACAACTTATGAGAATCAGATAATGTATTTTTTTAAATTAAATTAGACTAAATAATATATAACTTGGACTTTAATATTAATTTTGATTGAGAAAAGCATCCCATTGAATCTATTACTTTAAGTGGATCGATAAATAAATACTTAAGAGTTGGTATATTTTTTAAATGCACTGTCTATATCTTGCCAATAGTGCCCTTTCCTTTTAAGCTTATTAATTAATTTTCTTCTCAAACTATAATCGATGAGAATCTTATTTACAGAATGTTTTTGTAAAATTTTAATAATCACATCTTCAATATCAAAATCAGAGTATATACTATTTAATATTTGCTCAATTAATTCCAGTGAATCTATAAAATTCTTTAGTTTATACTTTAAGGCTATTGGCCCAATATTATTTCTATTAATTTGATCTTTCGCAAAAGCTAACCCAAACTTATAATCATTTAGCCAATCTTTTTTTTCAAATTCATCCACAACGTCAGTTATAACTTTCAAAGAAAAACCTTTTTTATTTAATTTTTGGTACAGCTCTTTCTTACTTCTCATTCGATAACTTAAGAGTATTAATCCAGCCTCTCTAACACGAAAGTAATTTTCATTTACTACTATTTTCTCAAAATCAGAAGCGTCTAACTCACGTCCTTCAAATAAAGATTCAGACTGTATTATCTCTTTAGAGACCTCTATTGACTGACCATCCGAGGTAGTAACTATATATATATTTTTTTTATTTCTTTGTGAAATAATAGATAGAATTCTATTATTCTTCGACACCATCAATGCCCATAAAAGACCTTACTTTGTGGATTATTTCTTTATAAATATCTTCATTTTCAATAAGGTATTTTTTTGAATTTTCTCTCCCTTGTCCAATTTTCATATCACCATAAGAAAACCAGGCACCGGTTTTTTCTATTATATCACCTTTTAAGGCAAGGTCTATAATATCTCCCTCTTTGGATATACCTTTCCCGTACATTATATCAAATTCTGTATTTTTAAATGGTGGCGCAACTTTATTTTTTACTACTTTAACTCTAGTGCGATTACCTACTATATCAGTGCTCTCTTTGAGACTACCAATCCTTCTTATATCCATTCTCACAGAAGAATAAAATTTTAATGCCCTTCCACCTGGGGTAGTCTCAGGGTTCCCAAACATCACACCGATTTTCTCTCTTATTTGATTCACAAATAACACTGTCGTATTTGATCTACTCACAGTACCAGTTAATTTTCGTAACGCTTGAGACATTAATCTTGCCTGTAAACCCATATGGGAGTCCCCCATCTCACCCTCTAATTCAGCCCTAGGAACTAATGCAGCTACCGAATCAATAACAATTACATCAAGAGCGCCACTTCTAACTAATGTTTCAGTGATTTCAAGTGACTGTTCACCTGAGTCAGGCTGAGAAACAAGTAATTCTTCTAAATTTACTCCTAGATTTTTTGCGTATTCAGGGTCCATTGCATGCTCAGCATCAATAAATGCAGCATAACCACCTGATTTTTGAGCTTCTGAAACTACATGGAGAGCTAATGTTGTTTTTCCAGATGACTCAGGTCCAAATACTTCAATTATTCTTCCTTTTGGTACACCTCCCACACCTAAAGCAACATCTAATGATAAACACCCGGTAGAAATTACATTATCACTAATACTAACATGATTATCACCCATACGCATTATAGAACCTTTCCCAAATTGACGATCAATCTGGGTGATTGCTAGGTCTAGAGCTTTTGCTTTTTTTGATTCTGTAGTCATAATAAATCCTTTTTTTAGATATCTGAAAGTGGAAAAGTTCCTAATAAATTATAAAAAACTCCTTCAGGTAGTAATTCACTACTAAAAAATTGCACATGATTTACGGGGAAATCAATACTGTCATATGAAGAATTCAAAAAAGATGTGATGTCAGGCGTAAATTTCTGAGGGTATTTAATTCTTGCAAGGGTAACATGAGGAGAAAAATGATTTTCCAATTTAGGGTATCCTTTCTTTATAAATAATTCTTCAGTATCACCAACCAATGACGATAATGAATCTAAATCGCCATCAACATCTAAATACAAAACTGATGGTTTAGTCTTATTAGGAAAACAACCAGTATTTGATATAGACAAATGAAATGTGCTACGCGATTTCACTAAAGTATTAATATCATCACAAATTCCTTCAATTTTATTTTCAGGCGTAAAACCCAAAAATTTAATAGTAAGATGGAGATTAATGTGTTTCACCCATCTGATTTCAGATTTGTCATTCTCCAAAGTAGAGATAAGCATTTGCTTAATGCTCTTCACACTATGTGGTGTAGGAATAGCAATAAAAGTTCTCAGAAGTCTATTTTTCATTTTTTATTAAATTTTTTAAAATTAAATACAATGCTGATTGGCTGGTAAGAAATTTATTAGATTGCCTATTAGAGTGAAAATTGAACTTCTCAACCTTTGAAATATTATGATCGCAATAAGCTACATATACCAAGCCAACAGGCTTATCTAATGAACCTCCACCTGGGCCAGAAATTCCGGTAACAGATAAACCGATATTTGAATCAAAAATAGTCCGAATATTAACTGCCATTTCTAATGCGACTTCTTTACTAACTGCTCCATGTTTTTTCAACGTATTACTATTTATATTAAGTTGAGTCAATTTAGATTTATTACTATATGATACGACGCCCCCTTGATAAATACTTGAACTACCAGGTACTTGTGTTATTCGGTGGCCTATTAGACCACCAGTGCATGATTCTGCAGTTGAAATAGTAATATTACTATTCAACATTTTTTTTACAACTAATTCCTCTAAAGATTCTTCTCCAATTGTATAAATATATTCGCTAACATTACTAATTATCATTTTTTCAAATAGTTTAATTGATTTTTTATTACTGCCATTAATTCTAATATCTACACCAAGCAAAGAAGGATAATATCCAATCTTAATCTCATCTAAATTATTATTATTATTAATTTTTTCAAATAATACTGATTCAGGAACTCCAGTAGTACGTATATTTATCGAATAATTTTGTTTTTTTGATTTTTTGGAAACCCAAGGAATGACAGTTTCTTTAATCATTAACTGCATCTCTGATGGTACGCCTGGCAATGCCATTAATGTTATATTATTTTTTTCGAATAATAACCCTCTTGCAGAACCTGTAGGGTTTGAAAAGACTTTACCATTGGAAGGAATAATTGCTTGTGACTTATTAGATTTTGGTATTTTATATCCTATACTTAAAAATTTATTTTGTAGATATTCCCAATAATCATTATCAAAATGTGAGTCACTATTAAAAAAATTAAAAATAGCTTTTCTAGTTATATCGTCATCTGTCGGGCCGAGCCCCCCTGTACATATTATTAGATCAATTTTGTAGTTAAATAAAGTATTGAGGCTCTCAATTATTTCTATTTCATCATCGCTAACAACAAGATGTCTAACTACATCACATCCAACAACCATTAATTTTTGACTTATCCAAGTGGCATTTGTATTAGTTGTTTTACCTGAAAGTAATTCATCCCCAATAGCTAAAACAGATGCTCTCATCCAATAAAATAAATTAAACTTTGTGTCACTAATAAAGCCAATATACCCGCAATAACATCATCCATCATAATACCGGTTCCAGATTTAATATCATCCATAATCTGAACAGGTCCAGGCTTAAGAATATCAAATGCTCTAAAAAATAAAAAAGATACAAAACCCCAAATGAATGAATGCGGTATCAACCATAGAGCAATCCACTGACCAACCCATTCATCAATAACAATTTCAGAGGGATCATCTTCACCTAGAGACTCTGAATATATCGTTGTTACAGCGACACCAATAAAAAATAATACCAAACTAGCATATAAAATAAACACTCCTTCAATATTATATGATCTTATAAAATACCACATCAAAAATGCAATAAAACTGCACCATGTTCCAGGAGCTAAGGGCAAACGGCCTATATAAAAAACAGTTGAGATTACTTCTGCAAACTTAGTCACTGTTTTCTCTAATAAATTTTCTTATCATCATTCTATTAGTATATAAATAAATAATTCCAGTATAAACTGTAAAGATAGCAGTGAACATTGTAAGGAGATATATTATCCTATATTGTTTAATAATTTCTAGTGTAGGTATAAAAATACTTATATCCAAGCCTTCGATTGCCATAAATATAAGTGTTACTATTATTATAGTTAACTGAAAAGCAGTTTTATATTTCGACAATTTTGAAGTAACGAATTCAAAACCACTACTAGAGATAATTAAACGCAAACCAGTTACAAATAAATCTCTAAATATTATAATACCAACTATCCAATAATCAATAATGCCAATAACCGAAAAAGAAAAAAATGCGGAAACAACTAAAATCTTGTCAGCTAGAGGATCAAGAAACTTCCCTTCTGGAGTAATTTGATTATATTTTCTTGCTAAATGACCATCATACGCGTCAGTTATTGCTGCAATAACAAACACAAGCAAAGCGAATAATTTTGCAGTGTCAAAATCAGAAAACAATAGAATAATAAATAACGGTGTAAGAATTATTCTTATTAGTGATAATAAATTAGGTATATTTATATCGAAGTCCTTCCTTCCATTGCCCTAACTAAAGTCAAGTCATCCATATATTCAAGATCGCTTCCAACAGGGAGACCTCTAGCTAAGCGAGTAACCCTTGCCCCCAAGCCTTCTAGCTTTTTAGCTAAATAAAGACAAGTTGTATCACCTTCAATACTAGGATTTGTCGCTAAAATAATTTCCATACCTTTTTTAATCTTATTATAAAGACCATCAAGATTTAAATCTTCTGGCCCGACACCATCCAATGGAGATAACACTCCACCAAGAACATGATACTTGCCCTTGTATGTACTAGTTTTTTCAAATGGATATATATCTTGAGGTTGCTCTACAACACATATAATATTATCATCTCTATTATGATCTAAACAGATATCACATTCACTACCTTCTGTCATCATGCCACAAGAATTACAAAATCTTATTTTTAGCTTAACCTCTTTAATAGCATTAGATAAATTATTATTGTATATCTCGTCAGACTTTAAAATATAAAAAGCTAACCTTGAAGCAGTCTTCTTTCCTATCCCAGGAAGTTTAGATAACTGATTTATTAATCTATTTGCTGACTTTGGATACAAAGACATACTACATACCGGGTATATTTAAACCTGACAACATTCCTCCAGTAACAGAATTCATCTTCTCTTTTGATGCAGACTGCGCATCAGCAATCCCTTTATTAATAGCAGAGATAATTAAATCTTCAATAAGTTCTTTTTCTTCTTTTAATACATCTTCTTCAATTTTTAGCTCTAAAAGTTCTAAATGACCATTGATTTTTATTTTTACCATCCCACCACCCGAATCAGCATTAATTATTATATCTGATAGTTCAGATTGAACACCTTCAATTTGTTTTTGCATATCCTGCGCCTGTTTTAGCATTTTTGCCATATTCCCTTTAAACATTACTTTACTCCTATGTTAAAATTTCACCATCAAAAAGATCAACTATTTTATCTCTAACTTGTTCATCATTTTCTGAATTATCAATTTCTGTTTCTTGCCCCTCATTTAAAGATAAAATATCATTTTCTGTATTTTTTTCTAAACTAAAACCTATCCCACCGCCAAAAACAGATGACAATATTTCATTAATCACATTTTTATTATTTTCAATCATGCTTATATGAAAATCTAACCCACTCGCTATTTTTATTGTTATAATACCATCAACTAAAGCAATTGGAATGCTTTTATCTAATATTGATGCAATTGATGGTTTTTTTATATGAACATTATCTATAAAACTTTGCCAATTGTCTTGCAAATCATCAATGCTTATAGCATTCAAGTTATTAGAATCGTTTAAATCATCTTCCATATTAATATTATTAGAACCTTCATCTTTATCAATTTCAATATCAGCTTTTTCCGTTTTAGCAATAATATCTGTATCGCCTTTTTTATCGATTAATGTATTTGTTAGTTTTTTTTCATCAATTCTATTTTTTTTTTGATCAGGTTTTTCATCATTTATATTTACATTGCTGTTAATACTATTTGGAAGAGGGTCGATAGTTTGCCCTAAAAGCATATCCAGAGATATAGATTTATCCATTTCTAATAATTTAAGAGAGGTAAATTCTAAAACAAGATGCGGATCATCTGATCTATTAATGTGCGATGAAACATCTGAAAATATTTGAATAATTCTTAAAAGATCACGATTGTCCCATTTTTCTGAATGCTTCGAATATAAATTTTTACTTTCTTTATTCATATCTAAGAGGTTAATACCATTATTTATTTTTGAATATAATAAATTTTTTATATGATTGTTTAAACCCTTTATTATTTCACTAACTGGAACACTATATTGGAAAAACTTTTCCAAATTATTTATCATCAATTGTCCATCTTTTGCTAATAATGCTTCAGTATATTCAAAATAAAGATCATGTGATATAACTCCAAGAGCTGATATTGTTTGTTCATAATTAATATCCGTTCCACAATAGCTTATTATCTGATCTAATATACTTAGTGCGTCCCTCATACTTCCGTCTGCTTTTCTAGCAATTATTTGCAGGCTAGCTTGATCAGATTTTATTTTTTCATTTTCTAAAATGAATGATATTCTATCTATAATTACACCTGTCGCTATTCTATTAAAATCAAATCTCTGGCATCTCGATATTATTGTTGCAGGAACTTTATGAATATCTGTTGTACAAAAAATAAATTTTCCATGATCAGGTGGCTCTTCAAGTGTACGCAATAATGCGTTAAAAGCTGGATTTGTAAGCATATGAACTTCATCAATAATAATCACTTTATACTGACCAGTCATTGGAGCAAATTTTATTTGCTCTCTAAGGCTTCTTATTTCTTCAATGCCTCTATTAGATGCACCGTCAATTTCAAGAACATCTAGCGCTCTTCCTTGAGAAATCTCTTCAGAAATATTTGTATTAGGATCAAAATCATATCTAGGTCCACCTTCAGCATTCAATCCTTTCGATAAAATCCTAGCAGTAGTTGTTTTACCAACACCTCTTGGACCAGTAAATATATATCCTTGAGCAATGCGATCTGCTTTAAATGCATTAATAAGTGTTTTAGTTACATGCTCTTGCCCAACTATATCGCTAAATACCTGAGGACGCCATTTTAATGATAATACTTTGTATGTCATAAAACTATTGGCCGTGCACTTATATTTGGAAATTTCATAAATATATATCTAATACCTTACTAGCTCAAATCTAATTAACTGCAAGCACACACTAAAATAAGTTTACCGCTGCTCCTTTCCAGGCCTGACGGAGTTCACCCAATTAATGTTGCGACAGGATTGGATCATCAACACCGTTCAATATTATTATATAGATCCGATAAAAACCTCGTATAAGCATCGATCCTGCTATAGCGGATTGCAGGTGACAGGGCACCGCTAACTCCCCACCTAGCACGGCCTAAAATTAATTTTCAAATCGCTATATTTTTATTCTAAAAAAATAGTTTATTTATTATAAAAAAATTAGCTCAAAAAAAAATTATATCTTATATAATTCTGACTAATAAATAACGACTATTTTTATCTCTTCAATTTCAAACCAATCCCAAAAATTAGACCGGTCTAGTTTTATAACACCATTTTTAAAGCTAAAGCGCAATCTTTTTCTATAAAGGGACTCGGTAAACCACTGGGAGTTTTCTCTTCGATAATAAATTGCAATAAATGGAGGACTATCAGAAATTAAATCTGGAATGGTAAGGGTACATATCGCCTCATTGAACTCTCCTTCAGAAGTAACAAAATCAAGCTTAGAAAAATTATAAACTTTTTTTGTTAATGGAGAAAAAGTTTTTGGTTTGCTACTCGATTCTTGGCAAAACGAAAAAGAGAGCAGAAGAAAAAATCTAATTATAATTTGAAGGCGAAAAATCACCTCCAAATTTGTCACTACTTTTTACCGCGACCAAACAAACCTTTTTTCTTAGGCTCTTCTTCTTTAGGCTTATCAGCATTGGCATCGTCCGCTGCTCCATCAGCCATGCCTTCTAATCTTTTTTCCCAGTCACTAGAATCTTCTGGTGCACCAGACGCACCATCACCATTAGAATCTTCAGGATTAAGCTCTTCTGGGTTTTCCCATATTTGCTTTAGCTTTTCATGCCTTTTTTCAGAATTGTCGCGCAAGTTTTCTAACATTTCTGTTACTTCTTCATCGAAATCTGCTATAGTTTGCTCCATTCGTCGAATAAGCTCTTCCTGCAGTGGCCCACCATATCCTTCACCGACTTTTTCCATAAGGTTGCCAAACTGTTCGATTAAATATTGCTTCTGAGGATCTACTTTTGGTTTATCCTCACCATTACCATTATTTGTTTCGGCCATATTGTCTCCAGTTATTACCTTTTATTTTTTTCATACTTTTCCTGGGAAAGAATGAACGTTTCAGTCGGGGTTAAAATCGTAGAAAGAGCCTCATATAGCTCACTACTAAAAATTAAACCCGCTGTTATACCATAGAATCTATAATACCACGACTCATCCAACCTAGGATTTCGTTGGCTATTATATAAAGTAGCCATTTTTAAACCCATCGCCCCACTCAATGCATAAATATACGGCTTTAAACCTAAAAATTCATTATTAGAAAGTCTATATGAAAGAAGTTCAACATAATCTAAATTTATTTTTTCTACAGTCCGAGCTGTTTGAACATTTATAATATTATTTTCAAACGATAATAAAGTTCCCTTTAATCGTTTATTATCATTATGAATTACCGTAACATATTGAGGCTTTGGTAAATTATCTATTATTTCTGCTGCTCTTAAAAAATCCATTCCTGAATACATTACCTCTCTGGCTTTTTCAGTAAATTCAGGCTGCGCATTTACATTATTTTGAAATCTTGTAAATTGCTTAAGAGACATTTTTTTTTCATATGTTTTTCTTTTTCCTTTTCTATTAACAACAAAACGTACTTTATATTTTAAATCTGATGTAGTATAAATTTGAGCGCTAAAATAATTTCTTACTTTTGGAAATATACTATAAAACCGATTTTCATGTATATCAATAATAGTTCCTACACGCGGACTGAGGACAACTATCTCATCTTGAGAAAATAAAAAAGATTGTAAAACATAAAATATTAAAATAATTCTCATTTTATAAAATTTTAAAAGCTAAATGCGGTTTCTACTTTCGTTTGCTTGACTGGCTCTAATACTCCAGTACCATTGTCTCTATAAAACTCGCTGTATTCCCATATTAAGCTAACTCCTTTACTCATTTCATATCCCACTCGATATCCCATTACCGTATTCTCAGAAGGGTTTTTAAAATCAAACGGATCTTTATCATTATTCCTTCTGTAAAAAGCAGTAGCAGCGCTTAACTTTGGAATATTATCTGTATTTAGTGTTAACACAGAGTTAAAACTATTGTATTCAACAGTATCTGCAATCATACTAGCATAAGAAGCGTTAAAACTAACCAACCCAAAAAGATTCATATTTGCAGATCCATATAGACCGCTAGAGGTCCAATTATCATCATAATCAGAAAAAATAGACATATCCTTTGTCATAATAGTTGTTTCTGTACCTTTAGACATGCTAATTACTCTGTTCAGGTCATATGCCTGATCAAAAAACTGTGGAACATATGAGCCCTTAACGGACCTATACTCAAAAGATATATCTAGAAGACCAAATAGTTTTGACCTAATACCTGGTAATGTCATGCCAGCGCCAGATCGCTTTGGCCTATAAAATAATGTATCTTCATTTACATTGGTAGTTACTACTTCAGGGAACAATAAAGAATTAAATTCAGTATAAATAGAAAGTGAAAGCAAATCACTAGATATAATCGGGTATGATATATCAAAAGACCATGCAGATACAGCCGCTTTATTATCATTTATACTAAACGGCCTTGCTTTGAGTGTTATACTATCATCCATTGTATCTACAAGATTATCACCATCAGAATCAATATCTATTAAAGAATCGGGGACAGTGTTCCCATGACCAGGATCAGGCCAGCCATCTCCATCGGTATCATTCCAGAGAGAGCTGTCTAAAGGAAAATCATCAAATACGTCAGGAAATGAATCACCATCCTTGTCTTTCATTGATGAGAACATATTTGCATCTGAAATATAGTTTAAACCTATTGTTATCGGAAGTGCATCAGAAACTTTATACTGTGCCCTAAGACCCATAATAGTTCCACCTCTTGAAAAATCTTTTATATTTGATAAGAATAACTCACCACCTATGGGACCAACATTAAAACCTGTATTTACCCCGACCCTTCTAACAGTAGGAAACTCCATCATGTTCGAGTAGCCTTTCATCAAACCACCTTGACCGAGGGTCATGTTTTCAATTGAACCATATTTAGCCCAAAAAGGTGAAGACTTTTCACCGAAACGGATAAATAAAATTTTATCATATATTAAATCAGGATCATTTTTAAAATCCCACTCGTCTTCACGAACATTTCCCTCATTATCCATATAAACTACTAAGTCTAATCCTATACCAATGCCCGCTATATTTATCTCTGGTCTAAGTGCAATCTGATTATAAAGAACTTCATCTATTGTAGCTGAACCAATTCCAAGACCCATACCGAATGGTTTTTTTGGAGCACTCGGCTTGCTATCTGGCATAGCTTCACTTGACGAATTCTGTTCACCAGATGATTCACTATTAGTTCCATTATCTTCTAAGTTTGAATCTTGATTATTATTCTGATCTTGAATGGATTCAATAGTTTGAGTTTTATCTATTGACTTTGAAGACTCATTTCTTTCTGAAGGCGGTTTCCTTTCTTCGATAACATTCTCTATTTCTGGGTCTTGAGGATATTCACTAGGGCTTGCTGGCGCTTGCATAAGACTGCCAGATGATCCGCTTAATGCTTTTTGCCCAGGGCCGACACTTACAGTCTGGCCACTAACTGAATTAAAAACATCAAACAAACCTTCTTTCCCAATAAACTGGTCAACTCCAGATGGGTTGATCATTGCAGCGAATTCAGTTCCTTTAACACTAGCAACACTGACTGGAGATACTACTCTAAAAGCTTTATTCCTATTTTCTGTTTCAATTTTATTTAAAATAGTACCAAACTCTATATTTAAAGATCTTGTATTTTTTGTATCCATAAACTCAAACTGAGAATTAGGTTTGATCTTTACTACCGATCTATCATCTATAAAAATAACAGCCGCAAATCCATAATCTCCAACTTTAATTGCGTCGCCATTATTAATTGACCCTCCAATTTGAGCAACTTCTGAATAGGTTTGCATTCCTAATCTTTTTATATAAACCACTCCTTCAGCCTTAATGATTTTCGCAACGGACTCACTAAAAGCAGAGGAATAGCATAATAGAATGCTTATTATAAGTTTGTAAATATTTAGGTTTTTATTCCGCATTATACACCTCGTATTAATATACTCAAATTAGTTATCTATTTATTTTTCTACAATAGACTAGGTATGTATTTTTTTCTAATAAAAAAATAACATTTCCTAATTAATATCATTTCCAATGTTTACGTTTACTTGTCTTCCCAATACCTGGATTAAACCCATTAGTTGGGTCAAGCTTTTTATAAAAATTTGATAGCGAATCTTTTGCAAAATATTCATGCCCAACATTATGCTCTGCTGGATATTCAGCACCTTTATTATCATAAGTCTTTAATAATTTTTGTTTTATAGCATCTGCATCTACCCCTTTTTTAAAAATGTAATTTTGATGCAATACATGACAAAAAAGGTGTCCATAATATAACTTCATTTCTAAAAGATCATCAATCTCTGGGGGCAATTTTTCAAACCAATCCTTTTCATTTCGGGGAAAAGCAATATCCATGGACATCATTTCACCTAAGTTCTTTTGATTAATAGCGTGATAGCGACCTTGCGCACTCGCAGCAACAAAACGATGTAAAATTGCTTTTTTAGCTTCTTTTTTATTACACTCAAAAAAGTCGCCTTCATTATCTAAAAAAAACTTTTCTAAATATGCTTGAGCTTCATCAATCCCTTCATCTGACATTTCAATTACCCAATGATGCTCGTATAATTTTCTATATTCTTCCATACGATGTGGTAGATGATTGGGCAATAGATCGCTTAAGAACTGCATAAGCCTATCCGAAAATTTAGTAGGTAGAAAATTGAATTTCTCAGCTATCAAATCAACTTTTCGTTTAAATTCAAATAGCTTTGGAATAAAACTAGGCCCCATTTTATCAATCGCTATAAAAGTATCTTTGCTATATTTTTTAGCCGCATCATAGCAATCTCTATGTAAATATTCACCTGAGGTGGGAAGGTTTTTAAACCTAGATAAAATATCACGCCGGATTTTACCTAATACATATGGACTATTAGTGCCTAAATAAAAAACCTGAGTCCGTTTAGGAATAGGATAAGTATCCAGCCGAACAGCAAAGACAGCAATCTTACCTGCGCAACCAGAAGCACCATAAAGTCGTCTTCCATCTGCATTAAACCGTGCCGGTGTATCTGCTTCTATATCTCTTACCCTATTTTGATATTTATTATCCGATGCTAGCTTGTTAGGAAATTGTATTTGATTATTTTTATAATTTTTAGATTGTAAATTATTTAAAATATCATCTGGACTTTTACCTAGTTCAATTCCTAAATCATTTATTAATTCCAACTCTCCTTTTGAATTAATCTGAGCATATAAAGAAAGCTCTGTATATGCAGGTCCTCTTTTTACTAAGGCACCACCTGAGTTATTACAGACTCCTCCTACAATTGAAGCGCCTATGCAAGAGGAGCCAATTACAGAGTGTGGCTCTCTTCCGAATTGTGCCAATTTATTTTCTAAGCCGAATAAAGTACTTCCTGAAAAGCCGACAATCTGTTTACCTTTATTTAATATGTGAATATCGCTGACTCGCATAGTATTAATAATTATAATGGATCGATCATAATCACTCCCAAAAGGTGTAGATCCGCCTGTTAAACCTGTATTTGCAGCCTGCATAATAACAATAATATTCTCACGTACACATATTTGTAAAACTTTCCAAATTTCAATCAATGTCCTTGGTTTTATAACAGCCAGAGCTTCACCTTCCCCATACCTCCATCCTTTACAATAAGGCTGTTTATTCCATTCAGATGTAATAACATTTTTAGAACCAAGAATGCTCTGTAGATCTTTTATTATTTTACTTTTTTCTATTTTGTACTGCATGAAATTCTAAATTAATATAATCATATATTTTTAATTCTATAGATATATAATAAGATTAAAATGATGATTATTATAGGCCTATTGATAACATTGTAGATTATTAAAGTATTTTGTAACTTGATGTAAATCTGAGGTGGTCTATGTTTTAACTTTTTTTATGTTTTAACTAGACAATATCCAATAAAAATTATGAACAATAGTAAAGTACGAATAATTAAAATATTTTTTATAATAATGGTGTCTACTCTTTATTCAGCAGAAACTGTTTCTATCGAAGGTGTTGTTGTAGATGATGAAGGAAAGCCTGTTAAGAAAGCTAAAATAGAACTATTATCATCTGAGAAAGAGAAAATAGCAAGTTCAAAAACTGACAAAAAAGGGAACTTCAGTCTAAAAGAATTAAAAGCTCAAAATTACTATCTTAAAATAACAAATAAAAAAAAGGGTCAATCTTTAGTAATGATTAAAGCATGGCCTTCCGACAATAAAGATATTAAGGGTCTAAAAGTCACCCTGTCAGAAAAAGGTAAAAACCAAAAAACTTCTTTCGGTCCTAAGCCAGAAAGCAACGATGATTTAGCCTTAACATCATCTCAAGAACCCGAAAAAGATTTGAACTCAGAGTTAACCAAAAATAAGGCGAATAAAAGACCAACAAAAAAACCGAAAAAGATAGAAAAAGTATTTGTTAGCGGTAAAGTAGTGAATAAAAAAGGAAAGCCGGTAAAAAAAGCAAAAGTAATACTAATTGATGAAAACTATAATGCTGTTGAAGAGATAGAAACAGATAAAGAAGGACTATTTGTTATAGAAAATCTTAAGCCCGCTAATTATAATCTTACTATCTCTAAGAAAAAGATGCTAATCAAATTCAAGCTCAAGTCCTGGCCTAAAAACAACCAAAGTATAAAAGATATCGATGTGACACTACTAAAAGAGAAACAAGACACTGAGACACTCCCATTTGGGCCAGAACCGCCTCAAGCAAATGCAGGACCCGATCAAGAAATGGCTTATGAAAAAACCGTAGTTGTCGATGGAACCCAGAGTTACAACCCTGATAACATAATCCAATCCTATGAGTGGATAGAATTATCCGATAAGCTAACCATTAAAGATCCTACAAAACCTATTTTTGAATTTCTTTCGCCAAAAACTGATCAAACTTTCGAGTTTGTATTAACAGTAAAAGGCCCCGGAAAAATAATTGATGATGACACAGTAAAAGTTATTGTTTACAATAAAAATATTTTCCCAATAGCAATTGCAGGAGATGATCAAACTATTGATATTGCTGAACCTATCATTTTAGACGCTTCAAAAAGTAATGATCCCGATGGGGAGATAAAGTCATATAAATGGCGGCAGATCTTAGGAGAAAAAGTTAAGACAAAGAACTGGGATCAATCAGTTATTACATTAGCTACAACATCAACTCTAGAAGACACATTGTCATTTGAGCTTATAGTTGAAGATAAATATAACTCTAGCCTTGATACTGTTAATATTTTTATAGTTGATATCCCTGAACCACTTATATTGCTAACCAGTAGTTCAAGCACAAATGAGGGAAATGGTATGGCAAAAATTTCGCTAGGAGTATCCGCCAAGTCAGGAAAAAAAGCGTCAATCCATGCTATGACTTATGATAGTACTGCCATAGGAAATGGAAAAGATTATACTTCCATCAATAAAATTATTTCTGTACCCGCTGGAAAAACACGCATTACTTTCCCTATAAACATAAATAATGATAATATAGATGAACCCGATGAAACTTTGATTATTAAAATAATTGATTCTACAATTGCAAACGCGAATACAGGACCAACACGTAGTCATATTCTAACTATTATAGATGATGACCTTCCTCCATCAGTCGAATTTTTATCTTCTAATACTACTGTATCAGAATCAGTAGGTAAACATTATCTTGTACTTGCACTTTCTAATAGAAGCGGTAAGGAAATATCAGTTAATTATGCAGTTCAATCGCTAAGTACTGCTATATCTGAGCAAGATTATATCATAGAATCAGGAATATCTTACTTCCCTATTGGAAAAACTAGAGATACGCTAGATATTACAATAGTCAATGATACGATAGATGAACCGAGGCAAACAATTGTTCTCTCGTTAAATCAACCATACAATTCAACAATTGGATCAAAATCAATACACACAATCAAGATAAACGACGATGACCCCCCTCCTTATATCTACGTAGATAATGAAAAAGGTAGCGGCCTAGAATCTGATAGTTCGCAGTATATATCCTATTCACTATCTAGTCATTCAGAAAAAGAAATATCTGTGAGATATAGAGTAAGTACTTATGGGACAACCTCAAAAAAGAAAAAAGACTATATACTAGATAATGGAACAATGATATTTCCTGCAGGACCGCCAGGTAAGTCTGGTATTAATTTTAAAGTTATAGATGATTCTATTGATGAATATGATGAATTATTAATCGTTAACCTTATTGGCGAACCAGAGAATGCAACGATGGGCTCTTCTACTAGATATACTTATACCATTATTGATAACGATAATAAACCAACTTTAGAATTTAGTGGTGATGACCATGGTAATGAGTTCTCTGCGGCAACAAAGATAAAAATTGGAAGTAGTTCCGCTGGGATTATTGAACTAGGTGGCGATGTTGATATTTTTAGGTTCGATCTAAAATATCCTATTACAGTTCTTACAAAATCATCTGGTAATACAGATGTATTTGTTGAGCTTTTAAATAACGCAGGTCAGTTATTAGCTGCTGATGACAATAGTAGAGATAGTAATAATTTTTTAATAAAACTTCCATTATTACCTGGGCCTCATTATTTGAGGGTAAAACACTATTCTCCTCATGGCACTGGTGACTATGTAATGAATCTTGAATCTTCAGAGATGTATGACAAACAAGCAGATGACCTCATCTTAAGCAAAACTCAAGCATATTTCCATATTGGTCATATAATTTACACTACCGCAATGAATAGCGATAATTCATATGAGGTAAATAGAATACAAATTGACTCTGTATCATATACACTAGACTCAAAAAGATTTATTACTATCAATGTAAATGACTCGATAATGATAAACCCATCACATTGTTATGTGCCTAGCTATGGTAGGTATGAAAATCTTGGAATAATCCAAAAAAATTATATTTCAAATCCACTAGATGTTGACCATCTACCTAGATTTTTACCCGAAGAGAATTTAGATAATTCTTTGGTGTTTGGTGTGGTTCGAGATTACTACACCAGAGAGCCTATTTTTGGCGCAGAAATACGATTATATGGAACTCCCACCCCTTCAAATGAAGCAAGTCAAACCAATCTCATCAATCTATTCGCGGGTGAAACTTGGGAAGGTGGAAATAGAATGCCTACACAGAAAACTCTTTACAATGCCCCGACAATAAATAGTTATCCAGAAGAAAAAGGAAGAAGAA
>CEOP01056940.1_pt1 | contig 20130 bp, 13 predicted proteins | sample 361301 | NCBI WGS metagenome assembly CEOP01 (sample SAMEA2619548, study PRJEB7988) | marine metagenome | biome: marine biome (ENVO:00000447); feature: deep chlorophyll maximum layer (ENVO:xxxxxxxx); material: "saline water (ENVO:00002010), including plankton (ENVO:xxxxxxxx)" | depth 55 m
GTCAATATAACGGAACAATATCTGAAGCCGATATGGATCAATTCTTATCTGATTGGTTAGCTGAATCTGTACTCTTTGTTTCTGGATTAGATAATTCTCAGAAATGGAGTTTAGATAATATACAAGATCATAGCCAATACGAAGGTTTAGGAAATTTAATACAGCTTGTTTATGGAGAAGGAAGAACATTAACAGCCGAAGAAGCAATGCGTTACTTAACAGATTACTCCTGGAAGGCTGGCGATGATTGGACCTATGGTGTAGGCGGTGATGGTATTGCCGATAATGAGCTTGGTGTAACTAACTTCCTTGTTCAACAAATGATTTTAGATGCCAGAGGTACGGACCAAGAATATGTAACTACCTTCTGGTTAGCTAATGAAGATTTAGATCTATCGGCTTATGGGTTAACTCTAGATGAAGTAGCCGAAGCTTGGGGTACGACCACAGAAGAATTAAAAATCAATACAGCAAAAGCTAAAAAAGATAGCAAGAAAAAACAATCCAGTGGATCTTTCTTTGCACCTAAAGATGTTGTTCGTATAGGTGATGAAGATCCAAATGCAACAAAGCAAGGTCAGACAAGAGGACCTAATTTTAGAAACAAAACTCGTACTGCTTCCCTTCTCGGTGGAAGCGTAAACAAGAAAACTTTAGTAGGATCATAAAATGGCTGATGAAGAAATAATAGATGTAGAGCCATCTATAAATGAAGATACAAAAAAAATAGCTTCTAAACTTTTAGACAGACTATCTTCTTTAGAAGAGCAAAGAGAATCTTGGGAAGATCATTGGCAAGATGTTGCTGATTATATTGTTCCTAGAAAAGCAGACTTTACTCGTACAAGATCTGCTGGCGATAAAAGAATGGATAAGATCTATGATGGTACAGCCATACATGCATCCGAACTTTTATCAGCATCTATTCACGGCATGTTAACTTCTGCATCAACTAACTGGTTTAATTTATGCTACATGAACTTTCAGCTAACTTTGATTGACGAAGCAAAAGAATGGTTAGAAGAAGTAGAAGCAATAATGTATGCACATTTTCATAGATCTAATTTTCAAGAACAGATCCATGAACTTTACCACGATCTTATAACTTTCGGCACAGGCGTTATTTATGTTGAAAGCAATCCTGAAACTGGTTTTCGTTTTGAGACAAGACATATCTCTGAGTGTTTCTTAGCTGAAGATAGCGAAGGAAGAGTCGATACTGTTTATAGAAAATATAAAATGTCCGTGAGATCTGCTCAAAAACTTTTTGGTGAAGAAGCATCTTCTCGTATTAACAAACTTATGAAATCAAATCCTCACGAAGAGATCGAGATCGTTCATGTTGTTATGCCAAGAGATGAAAGAGATATTGAAAAACTATCTTCTGAAAATAAACCCTTTGCATCTATTTACATAGATCCAGAGGAAAAAGTAATCATCAAAGAATCTGGCTTTGACGAATTTCCATACATGTGTCCTCGATACTTAAAAGCAAGTTTTGAAAGAGGGTACGGAAGATCCCCAGCTATGCAAGCGTTACCAGATGTAAAAATGCTAAATAAAATGAGTGAAGTTACAATCCGATCTGCTGAGAAACAAGTAGATCCTCCTCTTATGTTACCTGATGATGGTTTTATGTTACCAATAAGAACTGTCCCTGGTGGTTTAAATTTCTACAGAAGTGGAACAAGAGATAGACTGGAGCCTTTACAAACTGGATCTAATAATCCTCTTGGTCTGCAAATGGAAGACCAAAGACGACAAGCGATAAGATCTGCGTTTTATGTCGATCAATTGGTCATGGGGGCTGGTCCTCAAATGACGGCTACTGAGGTGGTTGCAAGGACCGAGGAAAAAATGAGATTACTTGGTCCAGTCCTGGGGAGATTACAAGCTGAATTGCTCCAGCCCCTTATTAACAGAAGCTATAATATCTTATTAAGGCAAGAACAATTGCCACCACCACCACAAGTTATTGCTGGTCAAGATATTGAGATTGAATATGTATCTCCATTAGCTAAAGCTCAAAGGCAAACAGATGTGCAATCAACAATGCAAATGCTCCAGGTTGTTCAGCCAGTAGCACAGATAGATCCAACTATTATTGATCACCTAGATGGCGATGGCTTAATTAAACATTTATTAAAAAGCTTATCCATACCAGCATCCGTTATACGATCAGAAGATGAGATCCAAGCAAGAAGAAATAAAAAGCAAGAGGAGCAACAACAGCAAGGTCAGATGCAAGAGCAAATGCAACAAGCCGAAATAGCAAAAAACTCAGCTCCAATGGTAGAAGCTTTTAATCAAATGGACACGGAGGAAGTCTAAATGGAAAATGAAGTTAACCCTGAAGAAGAGTTAAAAAGACTACATGCAATGTATGCAAACTTTGCTCAAAATGCCATTGGTCAAATTGTATTAGATGATCTGAAAAAAAGATTTCACTACAATGCAACAACAGTAAAAACAGGGACAATAGATCCCCACGAATTAGCATATGCAGAAGGTCAGCGTTCTGTCGTGTTATTCCTCATAGCAATGGGGGAAATTGGTAAACAAGCTGAAAATTAATAGGAGAGTAAATAAAAATGTCTGAAGAAGCGCAAGTAGCTGAACAGGCAACTCCAGCAGAAGCCCCAGTGGCATCTACGGAGTCTGTCAGTCAAGAGCAAGTATCAGAATCTTCATGGAGAGATAATCTTCCAGAAGATATTAGAGATCACAAATCAATATCTCATTTCACCGATGTAGGAGCATTAGCAAAAAGTTATATGAATGCTCAGACCATGATTGGAAAGGACAAGATAATAGTCCCTGGTCAATCAGCTACCGAGGATGAATGGAGAGAAACTTATACAAAGCTGGGATTACCATCCACCAGTGGCGAGTATCAGTTTGATTCAAATGCTGGTCTAGGTGAAAACATGGAAGCAGATGAAAATCTGATTGGATGGTTTAAAGATGTGGCGCATAAGGTTGGATTAAACAACAGCCAGGCACAATCTTTAGTAGAACAGTGGAATGCTAATAATTCTGAAATGGCAAGTATGAATGAAGAAACTGCTCGTCAATCTCAGGAAGATTCTGCGAAACAATTACGGCAAGAGTGGGGGCAAACTTATGATAATAAGTTAGCTATATCACAAAATGTTATAGATAAATTTTTTACTGGAGACAAAGAAGCTTTGTTTGAAACTTCATTAGCCGATGGAACTAGGCTTGGCGATAATGCTGAGTTTATTAAAATGATGGCTGGTGTTGGTGACTTTATAAATTCACGAATAGGCGAAGATTCTATTGACGGATTGCAAGGAACAACTGCTTTCAATCCAACTCAATTAGAGGATGAATTAAATAAGCTACAAGATCTTAGCGGACCTTATGGCGATAAAAAACATCCTGAACACGATTCTTATGTAAGAAAGGTTTCAGAATTATACGAACAACTATATCCTGAATCCTAGTAGACAAGCGCAAGCCCTACTAACCTTACAAGACTGGGACAAGCTGAAAAGCCCCTCCGACAGCAGACGGATTCTGCATTCCTAAAACCTTGGTCCATAGTTATATGGGTAGCCTACTTAATTTTTTTTAATAACAACTAAGGAGATAGTAATGTCTAATCAGATTACTACAGCGTTTGTACAACAATTTAGTGCAAACATTCAGCTACTTTCTCAACAGAAAGTTAGCTTACTTAGGGGTTCAGTTAGAGAAGAAAGCATTAATGGTGAGAAAGCCTTTTTTGATCAAGTGGGAAGTACCACAGCTCAATTAAGAACATCTCGACATGCAGATACCCCTTTAATTGAAACTCCTCATGCAAGACGCATGGTCCTTACTTCAACTTATGAAGTCGCAGATTTAATTGACGATTCTGATAAAGTCCGTCTTTTAACTGATCCATCTTCTACTTATGCAAAAGCTATGGCTGGCGCAATGGGTAGAGCTATGGATGATGCTATTATTGCATCTGCTACAGGATCATCCTTGACTGGAAAAACTGGCGCATCTTCTGTAGCGTTACCTGGCGGTAATGTTATAGCAACTGGTGGTGCTGGCTTAACAATTGCGAAACTTGTTTCTGCTAAAAAGAAACTTGATGAAGGAAGCGTTGATCCATCTATCACAAGATATATAGCTGTTTCTCCAGAGCAAATTGAAGATCTATTAAACTCAACAACAGTAACCAGCGCAGACTTTAACACTGTTAAAGCTCTTTCAACTGGTGAAATTGATAGTTTTGTAGGCTTCAAATTTATCGTAACCAATAGACTTGGTTTAGACGGATCTGACAGAAAATGCTTTGCATGGGCTGAAGATGGTCTTCTATTGGGTGTTGGCAAGAATGTAACTTCTCGTATTGAGGAAAGAGCAGACAAGTCATACTCAACTCAAGTTTATTATTGTGCTGACTTTGGTGCTACCAGAATGGAAGAATCAAAAGTCATCCAAATCAACTGTGCTGAATAAGGAGTAATAAAAAATGGCTAGTGTAAAAGCAACAAATATTACTAACTTAGATGCATCACCATCTGTTCTTGCTAATGCAAGTGAAGTCCACGGATCAGTTAGAGTTTTTAAAGATACTTATGAAGCATCTTCACTCGGAGCTGGATCTGACATCACTGTAGCAAGATTACCTATTGGTGCTAAAGTCGTAGACATTCATGTTAAAGCTGATGCTTTAGGTGGATCTGTTACTTTAGGTGTTGGCGATTCTGCTTCAGCAACTACTTACATCGCTCAGACTGCAATGAATACAGGCAACAAGCTTATATCATTGTCCTCTGATGGTGTTATTGCTGGTATCGGAAACGAAATCACATCAACAACTACAAACATTTTGATCACAACTGCTGGTGGCTCTGCTACTGGTACGATCACTACTGTAGTTTACTATACAGTTAGTTAATAACTAAGAATATGGGAGGGTTGAGTTATCGCTCTCCCATATTTAATTTAAGGATTTATTATGGCAACTTCAGATGTAGATATATGTAATTCAGCCCTCAATATGATAGGGGCTTCCACAATACTATCATTAACAGAAGACAGTAAAGTAGGTCGTATCTGTAACCAAAGATACCCTCATGTAAGAGATGCCGTTTTTAGAGCGCATCCATGGAATTGTTTAATTAAAAGAACTTCATTGCCAGCCGACACAACTGCACCAGATTGGGAATTTAGTTATGCCTATTCGTTACCAGCCGATTGTCTAAGAGTATTAAGATTAGAATATCTTGACAGCGTTTATAAAATTGAAGGCAAAAAAATTGTAACGAATGAAGGCGCACCATTAAAAATACAATATGTTGCTCAGTTAACTGATGCAATGCAATACGATGAATTATTAGTCGAAGCTATCGCATCAAGATTAGCTTCAGATATTTCATATCCAGTAATTGGATCTAACACCTTGTCAGCTCAAATGATGGACATCTACATGCTTAAATTATCAGAAGCAAGATTTGTAGATGCAACAGAAGGAATGCCAGGTGCAACAGAAAATGTTGCTGATTATGGATCTATTCAATCCAACACATTTATTAATGCGAGAAGATAACAATGGCTAAATCTGCCCCAGCCTTTAATGCTTTTACTTCTGGAGAGCTAAGTGAAAAAATGTCAGGTAGAACTGACTTAGAAAAATATTTCACTGGTGCAACTCAGATGAAAAATTTATTGGTCCATCCTCATGGTGGCGTATCAAGAAGACCAGGAACTATATTTGTAAATGAGGTAAAGTCTTCGGCTAATGCTTCTCGTCTTATTCCTTTTGAGTTTAATGTAACACAAACTTATATCTTAGAATTTGGTAATAACTATATTCGTTTTTATCGTGATGGTGGAATTATTGTCGATGGTGGAAACACCATTGTTGAGACAGTTACAACATACACATCTGCACAACTAGCGGATATAAAATTTGTTCAATCTGCTGATGTAATGTACTTAGTACATCCAGATCATCCAGTAAGAAAGCTTACCAGAACAAGCCATATTAATTGGACCTTGACTGAAGTTAATTTCAAAAATGGTCCAATGATGGATATTAATTTAACAGCAACTACTATGAGAGCTTCAAGCCGTACTGGATCTGCATATATTTATGCAAGTGATGTTGTTGGCATAAATGATGGTCAAGGATTTTTAAGTACAGATGTAGGAAGGCTAATAAAGATTCACGATGGTTACACAAAAATTTCAGCCTTAGTAACAACAACATTATCGTCAGGAATAAATAACTCTGCGACTTCATTTAACATTGCAAGTAATACAGGATTTCAAACAGACAGCCCTGGTGGTTATTTTAAAATTGGTGACGAAATAATTAAATATACATCTATGTCTGGATCTTCTGTAAATTCAGGTGTAGCTAGAGGACAATTAGGAACATCAGCCGTAGCCCATAATTCTGGCGCAACTGTTACTAGCTTAACTTCTGTTAATACAACTATACAAGAAAACGAAGAGAACAGGGCAGAGCTAATGCCTTTTATAAGTAACAGTAAAATTAGTTTTGCAGAGGGTGATCCGTCTTCAACTGGGTTAGAGCATAACGATAGAATTGTTAACAGTGAAAAGAATTTTGTAACAGAAGGTTTTAAAACAGGAATGTCTATTGAGGTTACTGGAGCTTCAAACAATGAAAACAATGCAACAGTAGGAAGCTCAAGTTACCCTCCTAAACTAATCGTACAATCTACAGAAGATACAATTTTATTAGCTCCGTCTGATGATCTTGTTAATGAAGCAGTAGGACAAGCTATAGCTATAAATGGATCTTTAGAAGATGACTTAAATTGGTCTATGGGAGCATTCTCTTCTACAAGCGGTTATCCCAGAGCAATAGCTTTTTATGAAGAAAGATTAGTGTTAGCTGGAACAAGCTCAAATCCACAAACATTATTTTTTAGTAAAGGCGGAGACTTTGAAAACTTTGCAACTGGTGTCGCTGATGACGATGGTTTAATTTACACAATTGGATCTAACCAGGTAAATGTTATCCGATATTTATCTTCTAGTAGCTCTCTTCTTGTTGGAACTTCTGGTGGTGAATTTGCTGTTAGATCTTCTGGATCTGACGCACCATTATCACCAACATCTGCTCAAATAAAAAGACAAGCTTATTATGGAACTTCTAACATAAGCCCAGTGCAAGTAGGTAATGTTACCTTGTTCGTACAAAGAGCAAGAAGAAAGGTTAGAGAGCTAGTTTATAGTTTTGATACAGATTCATACACAGCTCCAGATCTTACGATTATGGCAGAGCATATAACTTCATCTGGCATTAAAGAAATGGCACATGCGCAAGAACCAGACAATACAATTTGGTGCGTATTAAATAACGGCAAGCTTGCGTGTATGACATACCGAAGAGAAGAAAATATTGTTGCATGGCATGAGCATACTCTTGGCGGATCTTGGATTGATACATCTGTTTCACCAAACATAACTTATCCATATGGTGTTGTTGAAAGTATAACAACTATTCCAGGTGAACTTGATGAAGATGATATTTATGTTGTTGTAAAAAGAACTATTAACGGAGCCACAAAAAGATTTGTAGAAAGATTTAATTATTTTGATTTTGGTACTGATGTAAAAGATGCCTTTTTTGTTGATTCTGGATTATCGTCTTACACATCAAATGCTTTTACTTCCTTCTCTGGTCTTGGACATTTAGAAGGGCAAACATTATCTGTTCTAGCTGATGGTGCTACGCATCCAGATGTAACTGTCTCAGGTGGATCTATTACATTAAATAGATCTGCAAAGACTGTTCACTTTGGATTAAAATATACCTCAACACTTCAGACTATGCGAGTAGATGCTGGAGCAACTTTAGGAACATCACAAGGTAAAACAAAAAGGATCTACGATGTTACTATACGATTATTTAGAACTGTTGGATTAAAGATTGGACAAAGTTTAGCAACTAACGATCTTATTCCTTTTAGAAGCTCTGCTGATGAAATGGACCAGCCTTTAGATCTGTATACTGGTGATAAGACAATTGAGTTTACTTCTGGTTATGATAGCGATGGATTTATTTATGTTGTATCGGACCAGCCGTTACCATTAACAGTTTTATCTATCTATCCACGACTACAAACATTTGAGAGATAATGAGATTAATACCTTTTGAGCCATCGCATGTTTCATGGTTAGAAAAACCATATGGATCTGCTACTGAGGAAATGAGAAACCCATTAGTGAATTGGAGAGAGTGGTCTAGAAAACATGTTGACGATGGTGGTGCTTATACTGCCGTAGATGATTCAGGTAAAATTATAGCTTGTGGTGGAATTATGGAACTATGGCAACATCATGGCGATGCTTGGTTTTACGGAACTCATCTTTTACCAAAACACGCAAAGTCAATAATAAAAATAACATCAAGAACAATTGATGTAATTGCAAAGCATAAAAAATACAAAAGAGTAAGTACCCATGTCTTAACTGACTGGAAAGAAGCGGTCCGATTTATTGAATACCTAGGATTTAAAAGAGAAGGCTTTCACCAAAAATACGGACCTAACGAAACAGATTATTATACATACGCAAAAATTTACAAGGAGCTATAAATGTCAGGAATGGAACCAGCATTATTATTAGGAATAGGGGCTACTACAACTGTAGCTGGAACATACATGTCTTACAAAGGAGCCAAGAAGGCTGGTAAGATGGAACAACAGGCACAAGAATATAATGCCAAGGTTGCAGAAAGAAACTCTAGGGTTGCAAGACTTTCTAAAGAAATCACAGCAAAACAGACTGATTTACAAATTCTTGATTTTCAAAAAGATTTTGAAAACTTTCAAGCAACTACTTCACAACAATACCGAGTAAATGGATTTCAGGCTGGAACAGGGACACCATTAGTAGTGGCTTTAGAAAATGCCTATGAAGCAGAAAAAGAAATTGCAATACAAAAATACAATAGCAAAATAAAAGAATCTCAACTTGAAGAGCAAGCCATACAAGGTGGTATGCAAGCTGATCTTAATAGGATGTATGGAGATCAAGCTAGGACCAGGGGTAAATATCAAGCTTATGGAAGTTTATTAAGTGGAGCTTCAAACCTTGCAAGCATGGGAATGCAATACAAAGCAATTACTTAGGAGAATAGAATGGCAATGAAAATCCCTACATTTAAAGCACAAACTCAACTATCTGGAGAGGTAGGTAATACAAATTTCTCTATACAAGCAAATCCTCAAGCAATGTCCCAGGGGGCTATGGCACAAGCTAATTTTGGAACTCAAGTCAGCCAGTTTGGAGGTCAAGTTTTTGAAATGGGAAAACAGCTTCAGGAAATTAAAAACACTTCTGATGCACAAAGAATTGAAAATGAATATAAGAAAATTTCAGTACATATTCAAAAAAGAGCCGAGCTTTTAAATGGTGAAACAGATGTAACGGCTTGGGTAAAAACTGAAAGAGAAAAAGCAAGACTTGCTTTGTTAAGTGGAGCTACTTATACATTAGAATCTCTTCATGGACAGGATGGTGATCAAATTGTTTTTAATGCTAAAGCAGATGGCAGTGCAAATGATATTGTTAAAAATAATAGTGTAAAAACTACTGCAAATTTATCATTTGATAACATTGATCTTTTGGGTGATCCAAATGTTCAAAAAATATCAGCAATACAATACACTAATAACTTAACGGCTTCATTTCAAGCAAGAGAAGATGGTTTAATTTCTGATTTAATTGAAAACCACGATACTGCTGAAGGTGCAATTGCATACGATGCGATTTTTGGACCAGATGGTCTTATTGATCAAAAAAGAAAAGCAAATTTATATAAAAACTATGCTGATCAATACGAGGATGTTCAAACACTAACAAATCTTATTAGTGAGGGCATATTAAACAATATGACGGCTGGACTAGCACAAAATGAAAATTCTGATAACGAAGAAGTTTTGCAAAATCAAATAAAAGATTATGCTGATAGACTGAATGAGAAAGGTCCAAATGGATCTTATAAATTATTTCCCAATATGACAAAGACATTAAGAGATGAGTTAATTAAGAAATCTTATGATGCTGTTTATGAGAATATAAAAAAAAATAATCAAATGGAAGAGCTTGCATTAGACCTAGAAGAGTCAAGAAAACAAAAAGCAATCAAAGGTAAAGAGTTTGAATTTATACAAGATATAATTACACAAAAAGAAAACTTTGATGTAAAAAGATTGGATCATGCTTTGTATAGTGAAAATATAGATGAAGCCACTTTTAAAACATTAAAACTATTTGTGAACAATCAAGAATTTGGATCTTTAACAAGAGCATCAAGAAGCAATACTAGTGATTTTATGACAGCTTTGTATAAGGCTAAAGATCCTAGAGAGCTTGACAGGCTTCAAAATCAAATAAATACTCAATTTATTAATAAAGAAATGCTTAATGATGAATACTTGTCTCGAAATGCATTAATAACTTCAAGAAGGCAAAATAGAGATACTGAGTATGGAAGACAAGTAGAATTACACACTGATAAATTAAAAGCTAAATTAAAACCATTAAGTTTAGAGGATGGATTTGGAACAAATACAACTCTTGCTGAAAGCTCAATTTTATCTAATTTTGTAGTAGCTATAGCACCAAAGGATGGAGTTTATCCTACTACAGATCAAATAAAAGCTAGTTATAATCAAGCAGTAATAGATTACTACACAACTCAAGCAGAAATTATAGCAGATGATTTTACACCTTTAGCCATAGCGTTTGGATCAGATGTTATAGATAATTATAATTCTTTATATGAAGATGATGATGATCTTGGTGATGTGGCTTCACTATTTTTTCCAGTAATAAAAGCAAATCCAGAACAATTTAAAAAAGACATGCGTTTAGCTTATAATGGTCTTCCTATAGCAAAAAGAACTGAAACTAGAAAAGCATCTTTTGAAGCAAAGCTAGAGGATGTTGTTTTAATGGCTAATGCTTATGATCCATCAGTTTTGGATAAATACAAAATAGATTCAGATGTAGATAAGGTTAAATAACTATGTCGTTTAGCAAACTTATTAATAGCGAATATATACCAAAGCATGAAGTCGATGCTGACAATGCTTTGATCGATGAAGGTTATAATCCACAGCATTTAAAAATTCATAACAAGTCTGTAGATCTTCAGGAGATTGCTAAATTTAGAAAAAAAGAAAAAGAAAGAAAGAGTATGTATAGGGCTGACGGAACTCTTAAATCAGACCGAGGTTTTTTAGGACCGATAACTAATAATGTTACTAATGGCACCATGACAGAAGTTACTGTAAGTTTTGAAGATGTTTTAGATAATAAGGAAATACCACTCTTAGTACCTGGACAAAGTGCAGAAGATTTAGATTGGCTTATGAATAACCCAATAGAAGGCAATGCACAAAACTTTCCACAAACAATGAAAGATATTGCTATTGAGCATGCAATAAAAAGAACAGAAGAAGGCAAGAGTGTTTTTTTTAACGAAAGTGATTTGTTTGAAAACTCCAGAGCTGGTGAAATTTTTCACAATTATAAAGATGAGAATGGTGTTCAGCTATGGGCTGAATCTGCTCAACGATTATTTGGAGATCCTGATTTATTTAATAAATTTTATAAACCGATGGACAAAAATTATGATGCATCCCCAGAGGAAATTTCTGAGTGGGCTTTAGAATTTATTGCCAGAATAGATAACAATTTAATTTACAGTGCAAGTCATTTAAGATTTTTTGACGATATAAGTAATGAATCTAAATTAGACATATATAGACTTTTAAATATGTATACTACATCTTCTGATGAGGATTCAGACATTGGAGTGGCAGATTTATATTATACTAAAGAAAGAGAGAGAGGTGATAAAGACAATCAATTATTTGGTTATATGGATCCTGGTACACCTCAGTTTGATGGCATTGCCTGGGATGGATTAAGTAGAGCTTTTAGAGGTATACTTACAGACGCTACAACATATGGCGGAGGATTTACTTATCACTTTGCTAAAGGCATGGCTAAAAGATATGGAGGTAAAGGAGTAACAAAAAAAATAATGGAATTTATTCTTCCAAAATTAGTCGCTGGTTTTGAAGGATCTGCCTACATGTCAGCTTATGATTATATGAATCAAGAATTTCAAATAGAAGGACAAGCTAAAAATCCAGAAACATTTGGTGGTGGAGAGATCCCAACAGATGAGACAAATCCTTTTCCAACAGAAATAAATAAAGAATCTATAGGAGCTTCAGCCGTAATGGGCTTCTTTCTTGCTCCGTTAATTGAAGCTGGTTTTGCAACACCAGGAGCAATTGACAAGCAAATTCAGAAAATAAGAAAAAAACATAATATTGCCGATGATAAACCTATTGAAGATATGGTTATTCTTCACAACACAGGAGACGAAGCTATTCTTCAATACGATGAACTTGGAGGTATACCATCACCAAGTTTAGCGGTAACAAAATCAGACCAGGTGTTTGAAGGTTTTGGAGATATTCAACTTATTGCTAAACCTAAAAATTTTGATCCAGCAGAAGATCCTAAGAATGTAATTTATGGATCTGATGCCTATACTCCTAGGATGCCAAGAGGAGAAAATTTATTTCTTGATAATGCTGATGATTTAATAGAAGCAGATTACAGACCATTAGTAGACAAATATGGTATTGAATTTCGATACATAGATCTTGATTATGATTTAAATAATTTTAAAAACCCTACACTTTTAACACAAATTAAATTTTTAGATGAAATGGGTTATGAGAAAGAGATTAGAGAAGCCTTAGATGTTGATGTTGAAAAGATGAGAAATAAGGCAATTAAAGAATATGAAGAAAAGCTTGCTGATCCAAATACAAGACCTGATATGATTGAAACACTACAAAAAGTTTTAGAAGATACTAAAAAAGGTTTAAAAGACCAAGATCCACAATTTGTGAAAGAACAAAATATTAGAAAATTAGTAAATGAAGTTATTGGAATGGATGGACAAAAAACTATTCGTGATTTTGTAAAGAATGAAAAAACAAAATATTCTAGTCCAAGCAAAACTTTTAATACTAAAAACAAAAAAGTACAAAGAAGAATTGATAGGCTTGTTGAGTTATTAAACAGTCCATTAGTTAGGAGAGATCAAGATCTATATGAAAAATATACTCTTGAACTGGAAGAACTTGAGTTTGGAGGATCAAAATGGATGGATCTACCATTTACCTTAAATAATATTTTAGACAACATGCTAGAAGAAGTCCAAAGAGGAGGAGAAGTAGGTTTTGGATCTGGTGGTCCTAATAAAGTAAAAGCTGTGGCATCTAAATCATACAAAAGTCTTGATGAGGTAAAAGCTGATAAAGATAGAATATTATCGCCAGATGAGCAATTATCTCAAGAAAATGCTGAAGCTGGTAAAGTAATAAATGAAGATGGATCCTTTCAAGGAAGTGAAATAGATCTTGGATATAATTGGGGTAAATTAGAAAAAATGGTTAATAGATTTTCTGAGGGTGGTGTTGAACCAGATCAATTATATTACTCAATGATTGATGCAATACGATCTGATAGATCTGATGAAGCAATTAAAGAAGCTTTTACATATATGGGTGGAGATAATTTTGGTCCTGATGAAATACAAAGAGTTAGAAATTTTATTGAAATTTTAAGAGAAGCTCCTGTTGATTATTTTGAAGCTAAACCTCAAAGGGTTGTTTATCTTGATGAGTTTGGTGGAGCTATAGTCCATAAAAATACAGATCCAAAAGTTATTGAAATATTAGAAAAGAATGGTTTAGAAATTATTATGGAACCTCCTAACATGTCAGGTGAAAAATCTTATGATGCTAGTGGCTATCAAGATCAGTTAAGACCAAAACTTAGCAAATACTTTTTCACTGTTCCACCAGCAATTGTTGTTGGAAATGAAATAATTGACGAAAATAATAGACAGGAAAAATGAACAGATTATATTTATAGATCTGCGCAATTAAGGAGTTAACATGGCATTATCAGATCAAGAAATAGAAAACATTAAACAACGCTATGGATCCAACTCCAGGACATTTCAATTAGTAACAACAGATCCAATTGCAGATAGTGATGGATCTATTAATTTAAGACCTGAGTTAGATACAAAAAATAGTAGCTAATGTAGCGAAATCAGATTATAAAAATATATATTAGGATGCTTACGCATCCTTTTTTTATACCCAAACATGAATGAAGTAGAAGAGCTGGCTTTAGACTCCGTAGCAAGTGGTGGTCCAAAAGAGGTACTTACAGAACAGGCAAACAATAATCCAGATGTCCCAGAGGTGGATCCTGTAGACACTACTGCTTTGCCTAAAGAAACTGTTAATCTTGAAGGAGAAGATATAAATCAAGATAATACAGATCCTATAGAAATAGAACCAGTAAACGACAATATGGAAGGTAATGATGTTTATACTCCCATAGATGAGTCTGGTGGTGGTGGATTTGAAACACCAAATACAGAGGAGCTTGAAAACCCTCTTGCAGAACTAGCAGAAGATCCAGAAGGTTATAGATATTATGGAGACTTTGAGGGTGATCTTAATGCTGAAACAGTAAATTTAGCTGGTCTTTTAAATTTTGGAAATCCCATGGAGTTTATCCAAAAAATTCCTGGTCTAAAAACATGGGCGCAAGCAAGTAAACTTTTAAATGAAAAAAAACAAGCTTTGCAAGATGAAGTTAATAGAATTAACGAAGATGTATCATTAACGGCAAAAGAGAAAACAGAAAGAATAAGAAAAATATTATCAGAGGAAGGTGTTACTTACGATTCTGATAGACTTAATTATATTAAACTTACTGATAACGATTTTATAAACGATATATCTGATACAATATATGATGATCCAGCTTTAAACGATGGTCTTATTGGAAACACAAGAATTTTTGGAAAGAAAGATGGCAAGGTAGATCCTAACAATAACAAGTTTCCAGAAGATTTATATTTTGAAGAGTCCCTTGCTTATTTGGTAAAATATTATTCCAAGGCTTTTACTGCTGAAACTGGAGGAGTAGACAAGCTCTCTTTTGATCTTATGCAGAACATAAGTGATATTACTTTTTTAACAGACAAAAAATTCTTAAAAAGGTTATTAGCTAACAAGCCAGGTGAAATCCCTCCTATGCCATATATCTTGGCTATGAGAGATCTCTATAATATTGAAACTCGCAAACTTAACGACATGATTGATTTAATTAGAAGTGGCGAAGATGTTAGCAATGATATGTTGTTAAAAGCTAGACAGCAATATGAAATAGTAGCAAATGTTCAATTAAAAATATCTGGAATTAAAACTAATTTAGGTAGAGCTGTAGTGTCTTTTAGAAGACCTTCTGGTTATGGTCCTGAAGGTCAAATTGATCAAAGAACTACTAAGCCAGAAAGTTTTGAATTTAAGGGATCTGATTTAGTAGAAGACAAAGAAACCAAACTAGGTGTCATTTCTGAAGAAGAAGCTAAAGTAATGCTTGATACTTTTGGTGGTAAAGAAAACTTAATTGATTTTTTTTATAAATATCAAGATATGCCAGAAGGTCATAGAAGAAATAGATTTGCAAGAGATTATTACAGGGCAAGTAAAGACGGATCTAACATTGGTATAGAGCTAGTAAATGAGCTTTGGATTAACTCTCTTCTAAGCTTACCAGTATCGCATATTAGAAATATACTTGGTAACGGCTTAATGATGGGAAAGCATATGATAGAAAATTATGCTTTAGGAACTGTTGGAACAATATCAGAGAAATTAGGTTTTGATTATGGTGGAATAAAGCTTGATGAAGTACACGCTTCAACTGGAGCAATGTTGCTTGCTTTCGATGAAGCTATAAGGGCTTTTTATTATGGAACAGCACCACATGTTGGTCGTAATAATAAATTTGACGAGCTTAATAAAAACAATAACAGCTGGAGTCCAGAGACTTTTGGTTATACATCTCCAAATAACTCAATAGATAAATCAAATGTTATGGGTTATTTTGATCCAGAAGCTCCATTAATGGCACATATGTTTAATGCTATAGGCAAAACATTTAATGCACCGACAAATATTTTAAATTCAGAAGATGTATTTTTTAAAGTTTTAGCTCAAAGATATGAAATTACCATGCTTGCTCAAAGAACAGCAAAATCAAAAGGTCTTACTGGAAGTAGTTTTTTAAATTTTGTCGCAGAATTTGTAGCAGATCCTCCATACGAAGCATTAAAAGAATCTCAAAAATTTGCAAGCTACATGACATTTCAAGAAGAGCTAGGAAAAACAGCAAAGAATGCTCAAAGTTTTATTCAATCAACTCCAATGAGATGGGCTTTGCCGTTCTTTAAAACACCATTAAATATTGCAAAAGTAACATTTGCCGAAGGATCTCCACTAGCATTTGCATCAAAAGAGTTTCGAAGAAAATTAATATCTGGTACTGCCAGAGAAAGAGAAACAGCCATAATGAGATTTGCAAGCGGTAATACTTTGTTATTTGGATCAATGATGTTTGCAAGTGGATTTACAACTGGACCTGATGGACAGCAATATCCAAATGTTAAAGCTGGTACTTTAAAATCACAATGGAAAGATAATAAAAGGGTTGCAAGAACTGTGGATGCTTTAGAATATGCTCCTGAATATTCTATATTAAGATTTGATGGGGAAGGTAAACCATACTATATGCCAATAAGAGGTTTAGAGCCTTTTTCATCATGGCTTATGCTTGGTATGGATTTACATAAAATAACAAGCTCTCCAGAAATTTATGCTGATAACGAAGGTGATGTTATGCAACTTATGCTCGCATCTGCTTTGGCTATTGAAAATGCAGTCTTAAACAAAACATTCGCTTCAGGAGCAGATCAATTTATAAAAGCTATTTTTGAACCAGAAAGATATGGTGAAAAATATATTCAAAATTTAGTAGCTTCTTTTATTCCAAATATTTTTAGAGCTGGAGCAAAAGTGGCAGATCCAACAATGCGACAAACTATGAACATGAGAGATAAATTCATGATGTCTATACCTGGTTTAAAAGACAATCTAATTCCTAGGATGGATTTACATGGTCGTGAATTAAAAGAAGGAAAAGAAGGTTTAAGACAAATGTGGAGTCCATTTGCAAGCAAATCTTTTACCCCTGAAAATTTAACAAATTTGCAAAAGGATTGGAAATTATTTGGAGGAGGACCAACTCTTGTAAAACCAAAGTTTCAACATAATGGTGTAACAATAGATTTTTATAAAGAAGATGATGGAGGTGATCTTTATGTGTTTTTGCAAAAGTATTATGCAAAAAATTACAACAGAATAATTGAGAGAAAATTAAGATCAGATAGGGATTATCGAATGAACAAAAAAAGGTTTGTTCTAAGCAACAAAACAGATCTTAACGCTAGAGATAGATGCATTGAACTAGCTCAAGGTTATGTAAGAAAATTAAGAAACGCAGATTTAAAAAAACTTTTGGCAAACCCAAGAAGGTACGGACCTGAAGCTGTTCGTATAAGGCAAATTTATATGAAAGGATTAAGAGAAAATAAACTATTAGAAAGGCAAGGTTACTAAAATGACATTATCAACAACATCAAACAAAGTATCGTTTTCAGGAAATGGATCTACAACTGTTTTTGCTTACAACTTTAAGATATTAGCAAACTCAGATTTAAAGGTTTATATAAGATCTGCTACTGGGACCGAAACATTAAAGACAATATCAACTCACTACAATGTGTCAGGAGTAGGATCTGCTTCTGGTGGTAATGTAACTTTTACTGGTGGCAATACACCAACTAATACCGAGACTGTTATTATACAAAGAGTAGTAGCTTTAACTCAAACCCATGATTATGTTGAAAACGATCCTTTCCCAGCCGAGTCTCACGAAGAAGGTTTAGATCGTCTCACAATGCATGTGCAACAGATCCAGGAAGAAGTCGATAGATCTATTAAAGCTTCTGTTACAAATACTATTTCTTCTTCAGAATTTTCTAACTCACCAACAGACAGAGCAAACAAAATATTCGGCTTTGATTCTACTGGTGATATTTCCGTTACAACAAATATTGGGACCAATAGAGGTAACTGGGCTTCTGGCACAGATTATAATGAGAGAGATCTTGTCAAAGACACATCCACAAATAATGTCTTTCAGATTAACACAACACATACATCCTCTGGATCCCAACCCCTAACATCTAATGCTAACTCAGCTAAATATACATTGCTTGTTGATAGTGCTTCGGCATCTACTAGCGCAACAGCTTCGGCTAATTCTGCGACAGCTTCCGCTACTTCAGCTACAGCTTCCGCTTCTTCAGCGACAGCTAGTGCGAGTAGTGCAACACAATCAGCCAACTCTGCAACGGCTTCTGCTGGATCTGCTACAACAGCATCTAATCATGTTTCAACTGCAAGCGGTCATGTTACAACAGCGTCTAATCATAAAACTACATCTCAACGATTTGCTACGCATACAGGATCAACTGTAACGGATGCTAATACTGGAAGTGATACAGGCTTATACTCTGCTAAACATTATGCAGACTTGGCTGAAACAAAACTAGATAATTTTGATGACACATATTTAGGAAGTAAAAGCTCTGCACCAACAGTGGACAATGATGGTGATGCTTTAGCGACAGGAGCATTATATTGGAACTCGTCAAATAATAATTTATATGTATGGAATGGATCGGCTTGGGTGCAAGGAGCATTTAGCTCTGGTGGCTTCTTATCAACTGGAAACAATTTATCTGATTTAACTAACCCTGGAAATGCTAGAACTAATTTAGGTTTAGGAACATCTGCCGTTTTAAATGTTGGAACAAGTGCAAATAATATTCCTCAACTTGATGGTAATGCAAAACTACCAGCAGTCGATGGATCACAGTTAACTGGTCTAGCTTCTGGCGGTACTATCAACATGACTATTGGCTCTGGATCAAGTGCGGTTAGTGCTGGTACATCAGTAACTAGAGAAACAAATGGCGAAGCAAAAAAAATAGAAATATCCACAACGACCACAAACAATACCTTTGCCACGACATCTGTTTCTACTGCTATACCAGCAATTAGCTCAAGAACATCTACAACTAATAATAGTGCTGATATTGGTGCATCATGTGATGGTCGATATTTAATGGCTTTTAACACTTACCAAACTAGCAATGGTCAATACAATTATTGGTATCTTCAATCATTTGTTTGTGATAATAGCGGTGGTTTTACTGCTAGTACACCTACTCAAGTACAAAGTTATGGTCAATTTGGACAGTACGGACATAATGCTAGGCAAGGTAATTTTAGAATTGAATATTTAAAAAGTGTTAACTCGGATGCTGGCGGTACATTCCTGTGCAATAGTTTGTATGGAGCTGGTTATGGTCAATATGGTGGTAATAGAATATTTTACTTTATTACTGTGGATGACGCTGGTGGAATTACTGTCGTACACCAAAGAAATATTGGTAATGATATGCTTACGCAAGAGGGAACTTATTATAATAATTCTGGTGGATTTTGTTCATTTGATTATGGAGTACACGCTATAAGTGGAAACACATTTAAGTTAATTGCTCATGGTTGTTATTCACATACTCAAGATTGGGTAGGTCATTTTAGTAAAAATCATTTAGTAGAATGGTCTGTTACTTGGAATGGTAGCTCATATGCTCTTACAAAAACAAGAGGTCGCCATCAAACAGGCGAAAACTCAACTAGTATGTCAGCCAATTATCATGGGGAAATGATGATTATACCTAATGGTGGTAGTAATGGAAATGAGGTGAATATTATAACTTTCGGAAGTGCTGGTAGTACATCAGGGAGTAATGTTTATAGAAATAGATATACTTATAGCGGAACAGATACATTTCAAAGAAATTCTAATACATCAGTCGTCAGTAGTATAGGTAATAGAGATGGTAGAAGGATGAAAGCTATACATGGTAAGTTTTGTGGTTTCCTAGCTATGGGATTTAACACGAGTGGTCAAAGCTCTAATCAAGCAATTAAGAGTGTTGATTATTATGGTAATTTTGATACTGATGTTCAAGGCTTTGTAAGTAATGGTGGTGATGCACCAAATGGAAAGTATGATTATATTAATAATGAACTT
>CEOP01043288.1_pt1 | contig 20097 bp, 17 predicted proteins | sample 361301 | NCBI WGS metagenome assembly CEOP01 (sample SAMEA2619548, study PRJEB7988) | marine metagenome | biome: marine biome (ENVO:00000447); feature: deep chlorophyll maximum layer (ENVO:xxxxxxxx); material: "saline water (ENVO:00002010), including plankton (ENVO:xxxxxxxx)" | depth 55 m
AAGCCGCTAACATCGAAGCTCCAGATGCAATACCTCCAGCAGCTATTAGTGGTAAACTAATAACCTCGCTAATCAGAGGAACTAAAACCATCGTGGTTGTTTCTTCTCTGCCATTATGACCACCAGCCTCAAAACCTTCTGCAATAATTGCATCAACACCAGCTTTTTCTGCTTTTATTGCGAATTTAACAGAACTAACAACATGCACCACAATACTTCCAGAGTCTTTCAGTTTATTTGTCCAAGTTGAAGGATTTCCAGCAGATGTAATAACAATAGGGATTTTTTGATCAATTAATATTTTGATAATTTTATCCATTTGAGGATATAAGAGTGGCACATTAACTCCAAAAGGCTTAGATGTAGCTTTTTTACATTTTAAAATATGTTCTGTCAAAACATCAGGATGCATAGATCCAGCTCCAATTATACCTAGTCCTCCAGAGTTACTAACTGCTGATGCTAGTTTCCAACCACTAACCCATACCATTCCTCCTTGTATAATAGGATATTTAATTTTAAATAAATCTATAATTTTGTTCATTATTCTAAAATTATTCCAGATCCAACAAGCTCATTCCCAAGATACCATGCAACAAACTGACCTGGAGTGACTGCTGATTGAGGTTCTTTAAAAAAAAGATATAGGTGGTTTTCTTTTTGAAATAATGTTGCTTTGAAAAGTGGCTGTCTGTATCTAATCCTTGCAGATACATTTAATGTTTGACCTAGTGTTAACTTTAAATCTTCTCTAATCCAATGAACTTGAGTTGATAAAACTCTCAAAGCTTCTCTATAAAGACCAGGATGAGAGTTGCCCTCTCCAACATAAATAATATTTTGTTCAATATTAGTTTTAATTATAAAAAGAGGTTCCTTTGTTCCTCCAATTCCCAATCCTTTTCTTTGACCAATTGTATAATAGTGAGCACCCTCATGAGTTCCAACTTTATTTCCGTCATTTATTTCATAATTATAAGGAGAGGATAAACTAAAATCATAATTAGCACTCAAAGATTTTTCCATACTATTCATTTTATACATTTTTAAAGAATTTGGAATTTGAACTACGTCTCCTTGAATAGGATTTAATTTTTGTTTTAAAAAGTCTGGAAGTCTAACTTTTCCAATAAAACATAATCCTTGTGAGTCTTTTTTTTCTGCAGTAATAAGACCTTCTGATTTGGCTATTTTACGAACTTCAGATTTGTTCAAATGTCCTATTGGAAAAAGAGTCTTATTTAATTGATATTGATTCAACTGACATAAAAAATAAGATTGATCTTTATTGTTATCCTTACCCATTAAAAGTCTGAAAACTTTTGTGTTATTAATCACTTCTTCTCTTTTTTGACAATAATGTCCAGTGGCAATGAAATCAGCTCCGAGAGATAAAGCAATTTCTAAGAATAAATCAAATTTAATTTCTCTATTACATAAAATATCAGGATTTGGGGTTCTACCATTTGAATATTCTTCAAACATATAGTCTACAATTCTTTTCTTGTATTCTCTACTTAAGTCAATTGTTTGAAAGGGAATATTTAATTTTTGAGAAACTAATACGGCATCATAGCTATCCTCTAACCATGGACATTCATTAGATATTGTTACATCCTCATTATGCCAGTTTTTCATAAAAAGTCCGATCACTTCATATCCTTTCTTTTTTAGCAAGTGTGCGGCAACACTTGAATCTACCCCCCCTGATAATCCAACTATCACCCTTTTATTTTTCATAAACTAAAGGTACAATTAAGCTTTAAAAGTTTGAAATTTGTATTTCAACTATTTCCTTCTTTTCTGATTTAATTTCTTTTGAGCTTCAGCTGCTTCCATAGCTTTCTGAAGTCTTTGAGAAAAACCACCAACTTTTTGTGGTTTTTTCTTGTTTTCAGCTATTTGAGCTCTGATTTTATCTTCCTTAATTATAAAGTTTTTTATAACTAGCATTAATAAAATTGTTAGTGTATTAGATATAAAATAGTATAAACTTAAACCACTAGCATAATTATTAAAAAACAACAACATCATTAAGGGCATCATATAGATAATAAATTTCATATTTGGCATTCCTTCTTGTTGAGGCATTGTCTGCTGTCCTGTGGTCATTAATGTATAAACAAATATTGCAGCTGAGGCTAAAATTGGAAAAAGACTTATGTGATCACCATAAAAGGGAATAGAAAAAGGCAGTTCAAAAATTGAATCATAAGAAGAAAGGTCTTCAGCCCAGAGAAAACTTTTCTGACGAAGTTCAAAAGCTACGGGGAAAAATGAAAATAATGCATAGAAAATGGGAAGTTGTATTAATGCTGGAATACAACCAGACATTGGATTCACACCAGCCTTACTATATAAGCTCATAGTTTCTTGTTGCTTTTTAACAGCGTCATTCTTAAACTTTTTTGTAAGTTCTTCAATCTCTGGTTTTAAAGTTTTCATTTTTATTTGAGAAACATAAGACTTATAAACAACTGGAGACATGACTAATCTAACGATTATAGTCAAAACTATAATTGCAATCCCATAAGGTAAAAAAGTAGCTAACCATCCAAAAAGTGGAAGAAAGATAAATCTATTTATCCATCCAAAGATTCCCCATCCCAGGGGAACTGAAGTTTCAAGTGAGTCTCCATAAGATTTTAAAATTTGATAATCTGTTGGGCCAAAATAAAAACTCATTTTAGATAGAATATTTCCATTTTGTCTGCCTAAATTAAAAGCACTATAAAGTTTTTTGGTAAATCTACTATCTAATGTATCATCTATGGTTAAATCATTTGATTTAAATGAAACTTCATCAATTATCTTCTCAGGTATCAAAATAGAACTAAAGAAATGCTGTCTGTACGATATCCATCTAATGTCTTTTTCAATATCATCGTCTTCTCCAGACAGAGACAAATTATCTACTTTATCTTCTTCGTAAGCATATGTAAGCTGAGTATATCTACTTTCATAATCAATACTTTTTGAGTTTCGAAATAAATCTGTTTCCCATTTAAAAATAATATTATCAGAAGACAAAATATCTTCTAAACCCTCTGATCTAATTTCAAAATCAAATTTATAACCCTCATTCGGTAGTGTATATTTAAACTCTAAAAATTGATTTTTAGAAATATTTGCCCTCAAGATTAGTGATTGACTTTTATCATTATTTTCTGTTTTGGATGAATTAAAATAAATATTTTTGGTTTCTATTAATAAGCCAAGTCTAGTTTTAATCACCGTATTAATTAAATGATTGTTTTCTGAAATAAGATTTAGTGGTTGATCAATATGATTAGAAAATTGTTTCAGATTTACAAGACTAAGATTGGCACCTTTAGAGGAGACAATAATTTTTAAATTTTTGTTTTCTAAGTTTAATTTCTCTACTTCTTTAACTTCTAACCAAGAAGAAAAAGCACCATAAGTTTCGCTTACATTGTTCTTCTGGTAAGTAGCTGAACCACTATATTTTGGTCTTTGAGAATCTTTGTCATTAGAAGTAAATTCTGTTTCTAAAGATTTATTTGTATTAGATTCAACAGATTGAATATTTTGAGTGCTTACACTTTCATTTCGAAAAAGCATCCAAGTTAAAATCATTGCTATCAATATAACGCCTATAAATTTATATGGATCAAATTTTTCTTCTTCCATTTTATTATTTTGTTTTAGAATATTTTAATGCTGCTGCAACAAAAGAAACAAACAACGGGTGAGGTTCAGATACTGTGCTTTTATACTCAGGATGAAACTGAACTCCAACAAACCAAGGATGATCTTGATTTTCAACTATTTCGATTAAACCTGTTTTAGGGTTAATTCCACTGGCTTTAAAAGTTTTTGAAAACATAATACTATTATATTTTTCGTTAAACTCATAGCGATGACGGTGTCGTTCATTTATACTAGTTTTTTTATAAATATTTCTGACTAGACTATCTGAAGTTAAAGAGCATTCCCATGAGCCAAGCCTCATAGTTCCTCCTTTATTTTTAATTTTTTTTTGAGTTTCCATTAAATCAATTACAGGATTACTTGTATTGGATGTCATTTCAGTTGAATTTGCATCTTTTAGGCCTAGAATATTTCTAGAATATTCTATTACAGCCATTTGCATTCCTAAGCAGATACCAAAAAATGGAATTTTATTTACTCTAACATATTCAACTGCTTTAATTTTACCTTCTATTCCTCTTTCGCCAAATCCTGGTGCCACAAGAACACCATCAAGATCTTTAAATATATTCATGTTTTCATCCTCTAAAATAAATTCAGAATGAATTGAAACAACTTCAACTTCAACTTCATTTGTAGCACCTGCATGAATAAATGACTCGATTATTGATTTATATGAATCTTGAAGTTCTACATATTTTCCTACCAAACCTATTCTAATTTTACTTTTAGGATTTTTATATTTTGTTAAAAACTCATTCCATTGTTTAAGGTTAGCTTTCTGTTTAGGTAATAATTCTAATCTATCAATTACAACTTTATCTAAACCTTCATCTTGCATTTTTAATGGTACATCATAAATTGTATCAACATCAATAGATTGAATAACTGCTTCGAATTTGACATTACAAAACAAGGCTAATTTTTTTCTTAAATCATCTGATAATTCATGTTCTGTTCTACAAACTAAAACATCGGCTTTAATTCCACTTTCCATCAATGTTTTAACAGAATGTTGAGTAGGTTTTGTTTTTAATTCTCCAGCTGCAGATAAATATGGAATTAGAGTTAAATGAATAGTGATTGCGTTATTTTCTCCTTGTTCATAGATTAATTGTCGAACAGCTTCAATATATGGAAGAGATTCAATATCCCCAACCGTCCCACCTATTTCAGTTATAATAATATCGTAATCCTCAGTATTTCCAAGCAATAATATTCTTTCTTTAATTTCATTTGTAATGTGAGGAACTACTTGAACAGTTTTTCCTAAAAACTCTCCTTTTCGTTCCTTTTGAATTACACTTTGATATATTCGTCCTGTAGTTACATTATTAGCTTGAGAAGTTTTAACGTTAAGAAAACGTTCGTAATGACCCAAATCCAAATCTGTTTCAGCACCATCATCAGTAACATAGCATTCTCCATGCTCATATGGATTTAGGGTACCAGGATCTACGTTTAGATATGGATCAAACTTCTGAATTGTAACTCTAAAATTTTGAGATTGAAGTAATTTAGCTAATGATGCTGCAATAATACCTTTTCCAAGTGAAGAAGTAACTCCTCCGGTAACGAAAATATATTTTGTTTGTGACATAATGTCTAAATCTTTATTTACCGGGCTCAAATTTACAAAATCTCAATGAGCTTGTAAATTAAATCTTATTATTTATTTATTTCAATAACATCATAAATATGATGTTTTAGTAGAAAATATGCATTATTTATATATGCATCTTGATTGACTGGCACATAATTAAACTTATAATTTAGATACTCAGTTTCCCCAATTTTTATGCTAGAAAATAAATCTCCCTGAGTTGATATTCTTAAAATCAAATCATAAATAAGGTCAAAACCTTTGAAAGCTGTCTTATTAGGTGGCATTCCAAAACGATTAATAAATTTATCTATAAAGTCAGGATAATCTGAATTTCTGGGGAAATAATCAGACATATATGTAAAATCTAAATCGCTAAATAATGAATTTGACAGATTTATATCTTCATAAGATGAACCATGATACGTAGTATATAATTTTATTTTTTTTTCATCACTAAGTTGTGAACGTATTTGTGAGCTAGCACTAGAAATCAAAGAAAATTTGTCTGTTTCTAAAATAATTTTATTTGGGAGAGTGTCAACAATTAAAGAATCTACTAGTTCAGGTATAAGAAAATCTCCAAATTCAGGTCTGAGTTTAATTGAATTTGGAAATAAAGATAATAGGTCTTTTTCGGTTTTTCTGTTTATTGAATCTGAGACAATAATTATATTATCATTTTCATTAATTGATTTTTTTAAATAATTTTTCATTTTGTCTTGTATAAATGATTTTGGAGTTATACTCTGAAATACTCCTTTTCTCATTTTAACTGGGTTTGATGATAATGGGTTAACCTTTGGAACATTCTCAAATTTTTTAATTGAAGTAAGGTAGTTAAAGTTTTTTGGTAACATTGGTCCAACAATAACATCAATATCATCATTATTTAGATTATTAATTTGATTTTGTATTTCATTAGTTTTATTTTGAGTATCAAATACTTTTACATCAATTTTAATTCCAAGATCTTTTGCTTTTTCCATTGCTAAAATTGAACCTGAATAAAAATCTAAAGCAATTGAAGTGAGGGTTCTTCTTTTTAAATAGCGTTCGGTTTTGTTAAGTGAATCAAATTCAATTGATGATGATTTAAAAGGAAGAAAATAAACAATTTTAATTTGATTTTTTTTTAAAATTGAATCTTCAAGATTTATTTTTTCTGTTAAAAGACCATCATCTAAATTAAGCTGTTGAGATATAAGCATTGGAAGTTTTAGGACCATTCCAGCACGAAGCCCACCTTCTATTACTGATGGGTTTAGTGAATCTATTATTGTTTTATTAATTCCGGTCTTAACTTTTATTCTATAGTAACCTTCTTTTGGTTTTATCTTGTAATAGTAAAAATCCGAATCAATTTTATTTTTTTGTTTGTCATTTTGATTTGGTAAAATAATCTCCTGATTATATCTCAACTCGTTCTTTATTGATGGATTTAATTTTTCTAATTCATCCACAGAGATTCCGTGAGTATAAGCTATTCTCCATTTTGTATCTTTTTGTTTTACCAAATAAATAATAGTATTATCAAAATCTTTATTTTTTTCTTTGACTAGGGAGTAAACAGGAATTCTTAACTGCATTCTCTTTTTTAGACCTCTTTTTATAAGTTGTGGATTGTAATTTTGGATTTGATCGATACTTATTTCATATATTTTTGAGAGCATATATAAGTTTTCACCCTTTTGAACTTTGTGAATGATAAATTTTTCAGGAATTATATCATCTTGAGCAACACTAAAAAAGGTTGAAAAAATTACGATTACCAGGCTAAATTTTTGTTTGAAATTCATAATTAAAATATTATTCCCATTCAATTGTTGCTGGAGGCTTGGAGCTAATATCATAAACCACCCTGTTTATACCTGGAACCTTATTTATTATTTCATTTGAAACCTTTTGCAAAAACTCATAAGGTAAGTCAACCCAGTCAGCTGTCATTCCATCTGTGGACTTCACCGCTCTTAATGCAACACATTTCTCATATGTTCTCTCATCTCCCATTACTCCGACACTATTAACTGGAAGAAGAATTGCCCCAGCTTGCCAAATATTATCATATAAATTCCATTCTTTTAATCCATCTATGTAAATTGAATCAACTTCTTGAAGAAGACTAACATTTTCTTGTGTGATTTCACCCAAAATCCTGATAGCCAATCCAGGTCCTGGAAAAGGGTGTCTTCCAAGTATTGAAGGTGCAATATTTAAACTATATCCTACCCTTCTAACCTCATCTTTAAAAAGCATTCTAAGGGGTTCAATAATTTTTAATTTCATAAAATCGGGCAAACCACCAACATTATGATGAGACTTTATTGTTGCTGAAGGACCTTTGACAGAAACGGATTCAATTACATCAGGATAAATTGTTCCCTGAGCAAGCCATTTAGCACCCTTAATTTTTTTTGCTTCCAAATCAAAAACATCAATAAAAGTATTACCAATAATTTTACGCTTGCTTTCAGGATCTGATTCTCCTCTTAAGTTTTTTAAAAATAAATTTGAAGAATTAACTCCTTTCACATTTAATCCCATACCCTTATACTGATTTAATACAGAATCAAACTCATTTTTTCTTAAAAGACCATTATTTACAAAAACACATGTTAATTGATCTCCTATTGCTTTATCCAATAAAACTGCAGCCACAGAAGAGTCTACGCCACCTGACAAGCCAAGAATAACTTTTTCTTTACCTATTTGATCTTTAATTTTTTTAATTGTTATGTCAACAAAGGAATCAGGAGTCCAATCTTGATCAATTTTTGAAATTTTAACAAGGAAATTCTCTAATATTTTTGATCCATCATTAGAGTGATAAACTTCTGGATGAAACTGAATACCATATGTGTTTTCATCTTCAATTTCAAAAGCAGCATTTTGAACATCAGATGTGCTTGCAATAAGTTTTGCTTTTTTAGGAAGAAATTTAATTGTATCACTATGACTCATCCATACCTGACTATATTGAGGGATATCTTTCAGGAAAAGAGATTTTTTGTTTTTAGAAATTAAGTCGGCTCTTCCATATTCTCTAATATTTGAAGGACTAACCTCACCTCCGTAAAAATGGGCTAAATATTGAGCACCATAACATATTCCTAATAGAGGTATTTTACCTTTTATGAGTGAAAGATCAATATGAGGTGGATTATTAACTCTAACCGAGAATGGAGAACCTGACAAGATTACTGCCTTATATGGGCTAAAATGCTTAGGTAAATTATTGTATGGAAATATTTCACAATATATGAATAGCTCCCTAACTCTTCTCGCTATTAATTGAGTATATTGTGAGCCAAAATCGACTATTAATACTTTATTTTGCATAGACAAAAATACAATTAATTATCAGGCCGTAAATTTAAAATTATAGTATTTTTTTACTTATTAGAATTTAAAAACAGTAAACTCTTTATTTAGTGGATTAAAATTTTTAATTAAATCTGGAATAAAATTATAACCAAATTTCATATACAAATCAAAATAATTTTTTTTTCGTTCTTGAAGTATATTTTCAGGAAATAAGTTATCATAAATTAATTCCATTTGTTCGAGGTGTCCAATATATTTTCTCTTTTGAGCTTTTAAAAGTCTTTTTTCAAGTTTATCTATGCCTTTAAATTGTTTAGATTTTTGAGCTTTTACGGCTCCCTCAAAAGTAGAATCAGTTTTCTTGGCAATTTTTTCTAAATATTTAAATTGTGATTCAAGCTTATCCTTCAAAAATTGTAAATCAATATTAATATTTGATATTTCACTTATTTTATTTTTTATAAAAGAATTTTTATCATTGAACAAATCAATATGATTAATATTGTATTTATTCATTTTCTTAGAAATCTTAGAAGAAATCAAAAGTGCAGAATTTCTCACAATTAATGCAGGAAAAGTGATATTTTGACTTTCAAAGAAACCTTTTAGTTGAAGCCAATATGAAATTTCTCCTGCTCCACCAATATAAGCTATGTTAGGTAGGATTACTTCTTGATAAAGTGGACGCATTAAAACATTTGGAGAAAATCGATCAGGATATTTACGTAATTCTTTTAGAATTGAGTCTTTTGTAAATGTCTTATCAGAATCACTCAATTCATATCCTTTTTTAGATTTTAGTATTCTACTTCTATTTCCATTTGAAATGTAAAAAAGATTTATTTCTCGAGGATTTACTTGAGGTTTAAATTTCTTTCCATATATACCCTTTAAGTTTTCTGTCTGTAAATCAACCTGTTTTTTACATTCATGATTTTGCAATTCCTTTTCAAAAAAAGGAATCATAGATTTCTTTAATTTTATTGAATTAGCATCTAAAACTAAAAGACCATATTCCGAAAAAAGAATATTTACAAGATGAAAAGTAGCATCCGAAAGATTTTTTTTTGATAGATATGTTTCTTCAATTGTATGTTTTATAAAATTGGAAGTTTTAGAAACTCCTAATTCATCTTCAATAAATAATTTTAAACATTCAAGATTCTCTAAACTAATTTCCCCAACAGCTCCACTTTTGGGTTGATCCCAAATTATATTTTTATCATTGAAATGAAAACTTTTTATTTCTTCAAAATCATGATCTTCAGTAGCCATCCAAAATACTGGAACATGATTCTTATTTTTATTTTTTTTGTTGAGTAAAGCTGATAGTTTAATAACACTTACAATCTTATAGATAAAATAAAGTGGGCCAGTCATTAGACTTAACTGGTGTCCTGTGGTTATTGTTACAGTATTATTTTTTGATAATAATTCAATATTTTTTTTGACATTCTTTGATATATTTATATCAAAATATTGCTCTTTAAAATGCTTTATTAAATTATCTCTATTCTTTTGAGAAAATTGATTAGACTTTGGGTTTGATAAGTTTATTAATGATTGGAAGTTTGGAAAAGATGAAATAGATGAAACTAGATCTTTACTTTCATTTAAATAATCTGTAATTAATTCAGAATAAATGTTTGTTTTGTCAAATGGAATTTGGTGAACTTTCATTCTAAATAATTTTTACAAAGATATTTTTTTCAATCTTATTAGACTTAATTGGTTTAAAAAGAAATTTAATCTATTTGAAAAATGAATCTACAAAAGATTTTGGATTAAATAAATTTAAATCTTCAATTCCCTCACCAATACCTATATACTTAACTGGTATTTTAAATTGGTCTGAAATTCCTAAGACAACTCCACCTTTAGCAGTTCCATCTAATTTGGTCACGGCTAGAGAAGTAACTATTGTAGCTGATGAAAACTGCTTGGCTTGTTCGAAAGCATTTTGCCCTGTAGATCCATCTATTACAAGTATAACTTCATGAGGTGAGGATGAAATGACTTTATCCATTACTCTTTTTATCTTAGAAAGCTCGTTCATTAAATTTACTTTATTGTGTAATCTTCCTGCCGTATCTATGATGACAACATCATAGTTTTGAGCTTTAGCTGATTTTAAAGTGTCAAATGCTACTGATGCTGGGTCACTACCCATATTTTGTTTAACTAAATTTACTTCTGCTCTTTTTGCCCAAACTTCTAGTTGATCAATTGCTCCAGCTCTAAATGTGTCAGAGGCTCCAAGCATAACTTTTTTACCTATAGACTTATATTTATGAGCAAGTTTTCCAATTGTTGTTGTTTTTCCTACCCCATTAACCCCTACAACCATAATTACATGTGGTTTGTGATCAGATAATATATTAAAATTAGAATCAGAATGTTGTTTCAAAAGGATTCCTTCTATTTCTTCTTTCAGGATTTTATTTAGTTCGTTTGTTCCCAAAAACTTATCTCTGGAAACTCTTTTTTCAATATTTTGAATTATTTTTAATGTGGTTTCTACACCAACGTCAGATGTTATGAGCACCTCCTCTAGATCATCCAATACTTCAACATCTACTGTGCTTTTACCGACTATAGCCTTTTTTAGTTTTGAGAAAAATGATTGTTTAGTTTTTTCTAAACCTTTGTCAAGACTTTTAGATTGATTTAAATTATCAAATTGATCTTTACCTTTAATTGAAGTTAATTCCGGCTCTTCTTCAGGTTTCGTATTATACTCAGAGTCTAGTTGAACTTCAATGTCATGAATTTGACCAATTTCAGGCTCTTGTTTAAGGTCTGGTTTTTTTTCAAAACCTTCAGATATAGATTCTGGTTCTTGACTAGACTTTTTGTCGTGCTTTAATTTTTTTTGAGACTCAATATCAATTATCTGCTTAAGATTAGATTCTAGTTTAAGATTATGCTTTTGTTGAGGATTAAGCTTTTTATCAGATGGAACTATTTTCTCTGAATCAGCAATATCATCAGAATTTTTTGATGATTTTATTAATTCATCATCAGAATCATTATCTGGCGATTTATCTAAAATAGATTTTTTTTTATTTTTATCTTTAAATAAACCGGTGATTGATTTGAAAATATTCATTATGGTATAAATAAAAAAGCTACTATAAAAGTAGCTTTTTTAAAAGATTTTCAAAGGTGTAAGTTGATTAATTTTTATCATCTACATTTTCATCAATTTGTTTTTCAGTTACTTTTTTTTCTTGAGATGTTGATGATTCTTCAGCCTGAGATAAACTATTTAATGGTTCAGAATTAGTAGATTTTACAGGAATGACTTCTTGTTGAATAGGCTTATCTGCAATCCAATCCTTAACATATTTAGGATCAATAATTGTTTCAACAAAACTGTAAGAATTTGATCCTTCTTTCTTAACCATTTTAATAGCTTTAGTAAGTCTTTTGGATCCTGTTTGTAGAGTTGCAACTGATTTTTTTGCCATGGCTATTTAATTTCTTTGTGAACTGTCATTTTTTTCAAAATTGGATTGAATTTTTTAATTTCAAGACGGTCAGGTGAATTTTTTTTATTTTTTGTAGTTATATAGCGAGATGTTCCCGGTTTTCCAGAAGATTTGTGCTCGGTACATTCAAGAATAACCTGTACTCTATTACCTTTTTTTGCCATTTTACTTTATTTTAAAAAACCTTTTTCTTTAGCTTCTTTTAAAACAGAAGAAATACCTTTTTTATTGATAGTTTTTAGGACAGATGCCTTTACTTTTAAAGTAACCCATTTATCTTCCTCAGGAATAAAAAACCTTTTTTTTACTAGATTAATTTCAAAACGCCTTCTAGTTTTATTCATGGCTTTAGAGCGATTATTCCCAAACATGACTCTTTTTCCAGTAACTTCACAAACTCTTGCCATAACAATATACTTTTAAAACGTTTAGTAATATTTTTAGGATGCAAATTTACATTTTTTTATGTAGTTACAAAACTATTTTAAATTTATAATTAATCACTACTAATTAACCTAAAGAACATCTCAAACGCTTTATTAATAGACTTATTGATTACTCTGTCTCTATGATTTCCCATCATATATTCTTTACTAAAAACTCCATTTGGTCCCGATATTGCAATAAACACTTGACCAATTTTTGATTTTTTGTCTCCAAGAGTAGGTCCTGCATTACCCGTAGTTGAAATACCATAATCAGATTTAAAATGTTTAGCGACTCCTATTGCCATGGCTTCAGCAACACTTGAACTAACAACACCCTTTTCTTGAATTAATTTATTTGAAACATTTAGCAATGAAACTTTTGAATCATTTACATAAGTTACTAAACCACCCTTATAATAATTTGATGCTCCCGGATTAGCAGTAATAATTGAGGAAATTTTACCTCCTGTGCAACTTTCAGCAATTGACAAAGTTTTATTTTTACGCTCAAGTATTTTTCCAATTAAAAGTTCTATTGGTCCATCTTCCTCATCTCCAACATAAATATCACTAATCAGAAGTTTTAACACTAATAATTGATCATCAACTTCTTTTTTAACATCCTTTTCAATACATCCAATTGATGAAAGTCTTAATCTAACTTTTCCTAAACTAGGTAGGTATGCTAATTTAATAGAGTTGGGAAGTTTACTTTCCCAACCTGAAATCCTTGAAGCAATTGCACTTTCACCTAATCCATAGGTCACAAGAGTTTTGTTATAAATATAAGGTCTATCAAATATATTTTTTAACTCAGGTATAATTGATTTTTCCATCAAAGATTTCATTTCATATGGTACACCCGGTAAAGCAATAACCTCAATATTTTTACCTGAAAACCACATTCCCGAAGCGGTACCATAGTGATTTTTAAAAATTTTTGCTGATGAGGGAAGTAAAGCTTGTTCTCTATTCATATCGCTAATTGGAGTAGAAATATTCTCTGCAAATAATTTTTCGATGTGTTTTTTAATTTCTGGATACCAAACAAGCTTATCATTAAAATAAGAGCAAAGAGTATGCTTAGTAATATCGTCACTTGTTGGCCCCAAGCCTCCAGTTAAAATAATAAGATCACAATTTTCTCTTGATCTGTCAATTGTATTTATAATATCTGAAGATTTATCAGATATTGATGTAATTTGTGAGACAGATATACCAATAGAGCTTAACGATTTTGATAAAAAAACAGAATTTGTATCTACAATTTGACCTATTAAAATTTCATCTCCTATAGTTACTAATTCAGCTAACATTTTATTTGATTTTTATAACAAAACAATTTGTTGACTCAACAAATCCATTTAATATATCCCCTTCAATAACATCTCCCACACCAGAAGGAGTTCCAGTAAATATTAAATCTCCTATTTTGAGAGTGAAAAATTTAGAAACATATGAAATTAATTCATCTATTTTCCATAACATAAGCTTTGAATTTCCTTTTTGAACTAATCTACTATTTTTTTTTAAAGAAAAATTTAAATTATCAAGGTTGAAATCTTTTTTGTTTAACCAATTTCCTATTAAAGCAGAACCGTCAAATGCTTTAGACTTTTCCCATGGCAATCTTTTATTTTTTAGTTCATCTTGAATATCTCTCGCAGTAAAATCTATACCAACAGTGAAATTTTCATAGTATTTATGAGCAAATTTCTTGTCTATGAATTTACCAACTCTATTAATTTTTATAACCAACTCTAATTCATGATGAATTTTTTCTGAAAAAGCAGGTTTAAAAAAAGGTTGATTTTTTTGAATTAATGAAGTGTCTGGTTTTAAAAAAATAACTGGATCTTTTGGTTTTTGATTATCCAATTCTTTTATATGGTCAGTATAATTTCTTCCGATGCAAATTATTTTCAAAATGAATTTTTAAAGTTTACTTTTTTGCATTCTAATTTGGGTTAATACTTTTTTTGTGTATAAAGGAAAGTCTGCATTTAATAGCCAACCAAAATATCCTGGTTCTTTTTCTAAAACATTATTAACAGTCTTACCTTTATGCTTTCCAAATGAGAAACATTCCTCACCATCTTTATTAAAAATAATATATCCTGCAAAGTCAGCAGTTTTTCTTCGGGCTGAGAAACTGCTTAAAAAAGATGTAGATGGTTCTAGGTCTTCATATCTTTCAATTTGAGACATTAATACATCATGAGTAGCTTGAGTGTCTCCCATTGCTGAATGTGCATTTTCTAAATTCTTATCACAATAAAATTTTAGAGCAGCAGTCAAATTTCTTGGTTCCTTTTTATGAAAAATAGTTTGCACATCAATTGTTTTTAAATTTTTTGTTTCAAAGTCTATATCAGCTCTCAAAAACTCTTCCATTAAAAGAGGAATATCAAATCTATCAGAATTATAGCCAGCTAAATCTGAATTTTTTATAAAATTATATATAGTCTTAGAAATCATTTTAAAAGTTGGGGAATCAGCTACCTTATCATCAGTAATTCCGTGAATTTCCGAAGCTTCAACAGGTATTGACATCTCAGGATTAACTAACCAAACCTTTTTTTCTATTTTTTCGCTCGGATAAAGTTTTATTACTGCAATTTCAACTATGCGATCTTTTGTGATATTAATTCCAGTTGTTTCAAGATCAAAAAAACAAAGTGGTCTATTTATTTTTAATTTCATTTTAAAAAGAAAAGTTTGCATCCCACTGCTCCAAATAATTTGCAATATTTTTTGCAAACTGTCCCCCTATTGCTCCATTAATAATTCTATGGTCATAACTATGCGATAAAATTAGTTTTTTTCTAATACCAATATAATCCCCTTTCGATGTTTCAATCACAGATGCCATTTTTCTTATCACACCAATTGCTAGAATTCCAACTTGAGGCTGATTTATAATTGGAGTACCCATTATAGAACCAAAATTACCCACATTAGTCACAGTATAAGTTCCACCTTGAATATCTTCAGGTGAAAGCTGATTGTTTCGCGCCCTGTAAGATAAATCATTTACTGCTTTAGTGAGTCCAATTAAATTTAAATGATCTGCATTTTTAATGACCGGTACAATCAAATTTCCATCTGATAAAGAAGTAGCCATACCAAGATTTATATCTTTTTTCTGTAATATAGATTCTCCCTTCAAGGAACTATTTAAAATTGGGAAATCTCTTAAAGCCTTAATAACTGCTAACATGAATAGAGGAGTGAAAGTCAGTTTTTCATTATTTTGTTTATAAAACGAATCTTTTATCTTTTCTCTCCAATCCCACAAATTAGTAACATCTACCTCCACAAATGATTGAACATGAGCAGAAGTTTTTTTGCTTTCAATCATATGGTTTGCAGTTAATTTGCCCATACGTGACATCTCAATTAGTTGATCTTTTGATCCTAAGTCAATATTTGAAATAGTATTTGAATCATCATTATTCAAGATATTTGAATTAAAAGAATTTGAATTTCTAGTTTTAATATACTCAAGAATATCTTTTTTGGTAACTCTGTCATTCATTCCTGATCCAATAATCGTAGAAAGTTCAGTTTCAGAAATATTTTCTTTTTTTGCAATATTTTTAACTAATGGTGAGTAGAATCGATTTACCTCATTTTCATCTGAGCTAATTAGCTTTTTAGCAGTTTCAATTAATTTTGATGCCTCATGAACTTCCTGTGATTCAATATTTGAAGCAAGATTAGGATCATCATTTACACTTGAAGAAGATTCTGTTATTTCATCTAATTCACTAATATCATTATCTAAAACATCATTGCTTTCTATTACAGCTATAACCTCCCCTACCTTTATAATATCATCAACATTGAATCGTTTTTCAATTAATTTTCCTGAAAACTCAGATGGAACATCGGAATCTACCTTGTCAGTCGCAATTTCTACAATTGACTCGTCTGCACTAACACTATCACCAACTTCCTTTAGCCAACTTATTAATGTAGCTTCGGCAACACTTTCACCCATTTTTGGGAGTTTTAATAAATACTTTCCCATATATTATAATTAAAAACAAAAGTACCAAAATTATGACTAATTCGACTCTATTGAGATATCGAACTTTCATATGGTACTCTCTTTAAAATACTTCTACCCAAAGTTATCTCATCAGCATATTCTAACTCATCACCTACAGATATTCCTCTTGCGATAGTTGTTATCTTAATTTCATATTCTGAAAGGTTTTTATAAATATAAAAGTTAGTAGTATCAGCCTCTAAAGTACTACTTAGAGCCAAAATCAATTCATTAACCTCTTTGGATTTAACTTTTTCAACTAATGAGTTAATTTTCAAATCATTTGGGCCAATTCCTTCTATTGGAGATATAATTCCTCCCAAGACATGATATAAGCCATTGTACTGATTAGTACTTTCAATAGCCATAACATCTCTAATATCCTCAACAACACAAATTAGTTTTTTATTTCGTTTCTCATTTGAACAAATTTCACAAACCTTTTTTTCCGATAGATTATGACATTTGCTACAGTAATCAATTTCATTTCTAAGTTTTTCTAATGTTTTTGATAAAATACTAGTATCTTCCTTGGGCTGTTTTAGTAGGTATAAAGCTAATCTAAGTGCTGATCTTTTACCAATGCCGGGTAATCTAGATATTTCGTCTACAGCATTTGACAATAGTTTTGAAGAAAATTCCATTAAACAAAAATACAAAAATATAGTATGGAAAAGGTTTTTCTATATTTGCCTTTTATCATTTTATGCAATCACCTGAAATCATTTTAAGTTTAATTATTGGGTATTTTATTTTACTAATCATAATATCAAAATATACAGGTCGTGAAGGCTCTAACTCAACTTTTTTTAATGCAAACAAAAAAGCCCCTTGGTATTTAGTAGCTTATGGGATGGTAGGGGCTAGTTTGTCAGGTGTTACTTTTATTTCAGTTCCAGGTTGGGTAGAATCATCACAGCTTACTTATTTTCAGGTTGTGATCGGTTATCTAATTGGTTATTTCGTCGTTGCTTATGTTCTCTTGCCTATATATTACAGAAATAATGTTACTTCTATATATGAATATCTAAATATTAGATTTGGACCTGGTACTCAAAAAACTGGAGCATTTTTTTTCTTTGTATCTAGAGTTCTTGGTGCCGCATTTAGACTTTTTCTAGTTGCTTTGGTTCTTTATCAATATATCTTTAAAATATGGGGAGTGAGTTTTGAGGTTAGTGTAGTTATTTCTATTATCCTAATATGGATTTATACGCATAGAGGTGGAATTAACACTATAATCTGGACTGATACACTTCAAACAACATTGATGATAACATCAGTTGTATTATCAATAATTTATATATCAAATGAGCTGAATTTAAACTTTTTTGAATTTTTGAATAGTGAATCTTTCAATAAAATGAATCAAATTTTTGTAATTGACGATTTTTATCAACGTAATTACTTTTTAAAATCAATCATTGGAGGTGCTTTCATAACAATATGTATGACTGGTCTAGATCAAGATATGATGCAAAAAAACCTAACATGTAAAGATTTAAAATCTGCACAAAAAAATATGGTTAGCTTCAGTTTTGTTTTAGTATTTATAACTTTTTTATTTTTAATCTTAGGTACTTTACTTTATACTTATTCATATAAAATGGGAATAAATATTCCTTTTTTTGAGGGTAAGGAAAGTACAGATTTAATTTTTCCTGAAATAGCTTTAAACAGTAGTTTAGGAGCTGTTGTTGGAATTACTTTTATTCTTGGGTTAGTTGCAGCTGCTTACAGCAGTGCAGATAGCGCATTAACATCACTAACTACCTCTTTTTGTATTGACTTTATAAAAATCCAGAAATATAAACCTGAAATTCAAAAATTTATAAGGACTTTTACCCATATCGTAATGTGTGTGTTATTAATCGTAGTTGTTATAATTTTTAAACACAAATTAGATAGAAATGTAATTGATAGCCTTTTAATAGTTGCTTCTTATACTTATGGACCATTACTTGGAATTTTCAGTGTTGGAATTTTTACTACGTACGTAATAGATGATAAAAAAGTATTGTGGATTAGTTTAATTTGTCTACTAATTATCAGTGCTCCTAAACTACTTTTTTATTTCAACTTTATTTCTTCAGAGGATATTTTAGGATACAAATTTGGATATGAGTTACTTCCATTAAATGGATTAATAAATTTTATTGGGTTAATATTGTTTGGTCGAAAGTAAAACTAAGGTGCATGAATTTTCACAATTGATCCCTTTTGAACTAAATAAATTATATAATTCTGGGTTTTCAGCTCCGGGATTAAAAATAATTCGGTGGGGAAATAATTTCAAAATAAAATTAATATAATCAATCTGATTTGAAGGACTTAAATAAATACTCAAAGTATGAATTTTTATATTATTTGAAATACTATTTTTAATTTCAACTCCACAAACTTCTCCTTCCTTTTTTCCAATAGCTAGAACGTCATAATTAAATTGAACTAATTTTTTAATCGCTTTGTTGGAATATCTTGACTCATTTAATGAAGCTCCAAGAACTAATGTTTTTTTTTGCACTATCCCCATCTAATTACGTTACTTCCCCATGAAAAGCCTGCTCCAAATGCAGCCAAAACAATTATATCTCCCTTTTTGATTTTTTCTTCCTCCCATGCTTCAGACAAAGCTATCGGAATGGATGCTGCAGTAGTGTTTCCATATCTCATTATATTATTATAAACTTGATCGTCTCTCAATCCAAACTTCTTTTGAACAAATTGAGAAATTCTAAGATTTGCTTGATGAGGAATTAACAAACTAATATCTTCTGAACTGATTTTATTATGATTTAAACCAGAATTAATTACTTCTTCAAATCTAGTAACTGCATTTTTAAAAACTAATCTTCCATTCATATATGGATAATATGATGAATCATTAGGGTCATTATCAGAGACTATCTCTGTAACCCATTTATTCATATTTGGTGCGATCATGACTAATTCATCGGCAAATTCACCCTCAGAATGAAGGTGGGAAGACAAAATACCTAGACTTGAGGAATTACTTCTTGTAACAACGGCAGCTCCTGCACCATCACCAAAAATGACTGCAATATCTCTTCCCCTTGATGTCATGTCAATAGCTCCCGATTGGGTTTCAGAACCAATAACTAGAATATTTTTATACATTCCTGTTTTTACAAACTGATCTGCGGTCGCAAGACCAAAAACAAATCCGGAACATGCATTTCTTATGTCCATAGCTGGACAATTCGGAATTTCCAAAATATTTTGGACAAAAACTCCCGAGCCCGGCATATAATAATCTGGACTAAGAGTTGCAAAAATAATTAGATCAATTTCATTTGCTGACATATCTGCTCTTTCTAATGCTTGTTTGGCTGCTTTTGCACCCATAGTTGCAGTAGTATTTCCATCACCTTTTTTTATGTGTCTCCTCTGTTCAATACCAGTTCTTTCAATAATCCACTTATTTGAAGTATCAATTTTTCTTTCTAAATCTTGGTTTGTAACTATGTTATCGGGAAGAAATTTTCCTAAACCTACTATTTTAGA
>CEOP01037368.1_pt1 | contig 20061 bp, 24 predicted proteins | sample 361301 | NCBI WGS metagenome assembly CEOP01 (sample SAMEA2619548, study PRJEB7988) | marine metagenome | biome: marine biome (ENVO:00000447); feature: deep chlorophyll maximum layer (ENVO:xxxxxxxx); material: "saline water (ENVO:00002010), including plankton (ENVO:xxxxxxxx)" | depth 55 m
AAAAAATCAGGAGGAATATTTAGATGGATCCGTATGCACCAACTGCAGCTGAATGGGATATGATTGGTAATAATATTACTTTCTTAACCTTAGCTCTTTTGTCTGCCCTGATAACAGGACCTAGTTTCTTGATAGCTCATGCAATTATTCCATCTGCAGTCGCTACTAGATCTATTCCAGAAAAATTTAATAAACTAAGACCAATTTTTTACATAGTTGGATTTTTAGGACTTGCTTCTATAATTACTTTTTTTTGTTTAGCTTATTTTAATGTTTACGAAGTATTACAAAGGATATATCCTAGCTTTTGGCAATAATTTTATTTGAAATCAGGAGATAAAAGATCTTAAAGAAATTAATAGCATATTTGAAGGAACTTGATCGTACCACTCCAATCTGGGTCAAAGTTCTAGTTCCTCTCGTGGGGCTTGGAGGCCTCACTACGTTGGCAATCATATCAATATTATTAGCAGGGCTATTTAATGCTTGGCTTGGACAGCCTTTACCAGTTTTAGGATTTGAACAAACATTTGACCAACCAATCAATTTCCCTCACACTAAGCATGCTGCGCCTGTTTCAGAAGGTGGGCTAGGAATGGATTGTACTTATTGTCATAGAACAGTAGCTAAAGCATCTTCAGCTCATGTTCCTGCAGTAGAATTATGTGCAAGCTGTCATAGAGCAGTTGGAAGCCCTGAAAGTGAAGATTTGAAAAAGTTAAGAATGACCTCAGGAATATATGAAGATGAAAATACAAGCCAGGTAGTTGTGGACCCTGAAATGGCTTCTCCTATTAACTGGAGAAGAGTACACAGAATGCCGGATCATGTTAGATTCGTACATTCAGCGCATATTAATTATTTAACTAATAATCCATCTGCAATAGGAAATGTCCCAGAATATTTAGATTTATCAGGTGAAGAAAAAGTCCCAGCTTCACAAGTTTGTTCAACTTGTCATGGAGATGTAGCAAACATGGAGAAAGTTTATCAGGTCGAACCCCTAAAAATGGGGCAGTGTGTTAACTGTCATAGAAAAAATGGTGGCCCAACAGATTGTGCTGCATGTCATCATTAATATAAGAGGTAATTTATGAAATTAAATAGAAGAGAATTTCTATCATTGAGTGGTAAATCCGCAGCAGGAGCTGTTATTTTTGCTGCCTGTTCAATTCCTGAACAAGAATTAATTGTACAAAGCCCAGTTGATATGCCAGAAGACTTAGTAAGAGGAATAGATACTTGGTATGCAACTTCATGGAATGACGGAGCTTCAGGCGATGGAATTTTAGTAAGAGTGCTTGAAGGAAGAATTAAAAAAATTAAAGGGAATCCTGATCACCCTGTCAATAGAGGTGGAGCTAGATCAACTCTTGATTCTGCAATACAACTTCATTACAATCCTGACAGACTTCATGATCATAAAGTTAGAAGGTCCAAAGAAGGTATATTATCAAACGTAACAAAAGATCAAGCAGATAAACTTATTCAGGAAGCAACATCTAAGGACAAAAAGATAGTTATTGTTACAAACCCTACAAGAAGTTCAGATGGATGGATATCTCAAAAATTTGCTGAGTCAAGGGGAGGAAGGTATTTAACTTATGAGCCTTTAGAAGAATCTAATTTTCATGATGTAATTTCTGATTTATTTGAAACTGAAGAAGTGCCTCATTTTGATATTGCTAACGCTGATAATGTACTTTCGTTTGGTGCAGACTGGATTGAAAATTGGATTTCACCTGCAGGGTATGGTAACGCTTTTGGAGAACTAAGGTCTGGCAAAAGAGGTTTTATAGCTCATGTAGAACCAAGGTTTTCATTAACTTCAGCTAATTCTGATTTATGGATCTCTCCTAAGCCAGGTACAGAATCTGAAATTGCTTTATCAATAGCAAATGTAATCATTAAAGAAAAATTGGTTCCTGAATCACAGATCAACGATTTTCTAAATAAATTTCCCGAAGGAAAAATAGAATTTGGTTATTCACCAAAAGATGTTCAAAGTAGAACTGGAGTTTCTGAGAAAAAAATCTCAGAAATAGCACACAGAATTTCTGATGGAAAATCTATAATTTTAGCAGGTGGTTCAACTTCAGCTTATACAAATGGAAAATTTAATACATACGTAGCCCTATCATTAAATATTTTAGTAGGATCTATAGGTAAAGAGGGTGGAGTAATACTGAATCCAGAGGTTAATTCAGATTATATTGGAGGTAGTACTAAACCTAACACAATAGAAAATTGGGAAGAAGAATTGGCACAGTGGCGTGCAGGGTATGTTGATACAGTAATAATTAGAGGTGTTGATTTAGCCTACCTTATGCCAAATTCTTTAGATGTCAAAGGTGCACTTTCTAACGTTGAAAATGTAATTTCATTTGGAAATATTATGAATGAAACTTTAGATTTATCTGATATTGTTATACCTGAAACTACATTCTTTGAAGAATGGGGTTCAGAGATACCAAATCCTATGCCAGGATATAAAGCAATTTCTTTACAACAACCTGTGGTTGTTAAGGAAGGCCCAGGAGCAAGTGGGGCTGTTAGCTTTGTTGATAAGTTAATAGAACTTGAGCCATCAATTGGTAGTAGCAATAAATCTATAGTAAAAAAAGTATTTGATAATGAATATGACTTATCAAATGGATCAGGGTCAGTTAAAGCTGAAAATAAATCTTCCTTTATGAATGGGATACAACAAAGGGGAGGATTTTGGAATACCAACGAAACTGGTTCTGATAAAAAAATAAGATTACAAAACCCATTTGACTTAAAAAGTAATAATTCATTTTCAGGCACAGATTCTTCTTACGGAGAAGAATTTCATTTGATCCCTTTTACAAATATATTGATGGACGGTAAATTGTCTAACTCACCTTGGGCTCAACAGTCTGCGGATGGTATCACTACTGCGGCTTGGCAAACTTGGGTTGAAATCAATTCCAAGCAAGCTGAAGAACTTGGAATTAAAGAAGGCGATATAATTTATCTAAAATCAGATTCAGGAGAAATCAAATGCTTAGCTTACCCTCATCCTGCAGTTCAGCCTGGAACTTTATGTGTTCCAACTGGCCAAGGAACTCTTAAGGGAGGAAGATATGCATCTGACAGAGGCTCTAATGTACTTAAGATTCTTTCTGGATTGAAAGATGAAGAATCTGGAGCATTTGCCTGGGCTTCTACAAAAGTTTCTCTAAAAAGAGCTGGTGGAAATGAAAAATTACCAAAATTTGAAGGAACAGTTGAAGCATTCCCTGCTGAGCCAGGTGTTCCTGTATTAGTTGTAGCACCAGGTCAAACAGCACATGAAGCAGAAGAAGAAAATCATCATAAGTATCAAGAAATGCTAAATTTCAGAGAGCATCATGATGATAGTCACGGAGATGAAAAACATGATGATGGAAGTCATTAAATAATAAGGAAGAAATAATGGTAACTGAAGAAAAACGAAGCTGGGGAATGGTTATAGACACTGACAAATGTAATGGTTGTAGTGGATGTGTGACAGCTTGTCAGGTAGAAAATAATATTCCTTTAAATGATCAAAATAAATTCGAGCGGGCAAGAGTTATGTCTTGGATCAGAATTGAAAGATATTGGGAAGGTGAATTCCCTGATGTTAAAGCTAGATTTATACCTGTTCTTTGTCAACATTGTGCAAACGCACCTTGTGAACCTGTATGTCCTGTTTATGCTACCTATCATAATAACGAAGGTATGAATATCCAGGTTTATAACAGGTGTGTTGGAACAAGGTATTGCGCAAATGGTTGTCCTTACACAGTTAGGTTCTTCAACTACTGGGAACCTGCTTGGCCAGAAGACTTAAGAAACCACTTAAATCCTGATGTAACCATAAGAAGCAGAGGAATCATGGAAAAATGTAGTTTCTGTGTTCAAAGAATTAGAAGAGGCACACGTAAAGCTAAAGAAGAAAACAGAGAGTTGCAAGACGGAGAGATTAAGCCAGCATGCCAAGAAGCTTGTTCAACAAATGCAATAGTTTTTGGAGATCTAAATGATCCGGATAGTGAAGTGTCAAAATTATCAAAAAGTGAAAGTGATAGAAAATACACATTAATGCCTCAATTAAACACTGATCCAAACATAGTATATTTAGCTACTGTAGACCCTCTAAAATATAAAGATTTAGGAGAAAAGACAAATAAAGATGAGCACTAACGAACATCATATGGATTGGCCTCCTAGTGACCCTAAGGTTGTTAAAGAAGAGCTAATCCAAACTACTAAAAGAGGGAGTTCCATTCTCAAGAAAGTATCTTGGGTAATGGCAATTCTTGGAATATTAGGAGTAGTTGGTCTTCTTGGAAAATTCTTTGTTGACGGAGATGATCAAACACAATGGGGCTATGTTGCCGCTAGTTTGGCCTTTATATTCAGTGTAACTGGTGGAGCACCAATGGTGGCAATTGCTCCTTTTATCGCTAAAGCTAATTGGGCTAGACCTGTATCACGAATCGCTCATGTTATTGGTGCGTCAGGAGTTCTAATTAATATAATAATTATGATTCCACTGTTATGGATGTTACCTCCTTTAGTAACTGAAGGTGCTAGAAGGAGATCAATATGGTTTGAAGCTCCTGTATATAGTCCTCATTTCTGGGATTTTCTAAGTCTTATTATGCTAGCAATAGCTGGGATAGGATTACTTTATGTATCTGCCCTTCCTGACTTTGCCTTAATGAGAGATAATGCATCAGGTTTTAGAAAAAAAATCGGAAATATTCTAGCAGGTGGATTTGTTGGAACAACTGTTCAATGGAGCACATTAAGAATGAGGGTAGGTATTATGAGTACCCTTTACTTCTTCATATATATTTTTGTGCATGTAGTAATATCAATTGATTTCAGCCTTAGTATGGTTCCAGGTTGGAGGGATGCAATTTATCCTATGTCACATGCAATGGGTGGTATACAAGGTGGAGTTGCATTAGTAATTATTTTAGCTTGGATAGTGAGAAAATATGGTAATTATGAAAATTACCTTAATATAAATGTCTTTTGGGCACTTGGAAGATTAATGTTTGCGACAAGCTTAATGTGGATTTACTTTTTCTACTCAGCATTCATTGTCTTTTGGTATGGAAAATCTATGACTGACGTAGCATGGTTGGATCTCTTAATTAGAGGGCCAATGATGTATGTATTTATTCTAGGAATGTTATTTAGCTTTATTCTTCCTTGGTGGTGGCTAATTTGGAATAAAGTAAGAAATTCTATTAATGGTCCTTTCATTGGTGCTTGTATAGCGTTGCTAGGAGTATTCTTTGAAAGAATCAGATTATATGTTCCTGCGTGGTCAGTTGATCCAAAATTGATACACGATAAGTGGCTTTCAGTTATTCCTGAAACACTTTACCCTGATATTTGGGACATATTAACCATTGTAGGTTCTGCTGGTGCAGTAGTACTAGTGCTTATAACGATCACAAGATTAATACCTATTATTGGAGTTTGGGAAGTTCAACAATTTAATTTGTTAGCTACACCTATGAAATATATTAAAGCTCATGGAATTAGAGTAGCTAAACCTGATTAATTAGAGGAAAAAATGCAACAAAGAGATAACGAAAATAGGCTAAGCCAAGAATATACAAATAGAGTGCTACTAAATGGTACTCTTCAAACACCTAGATGGTGGTACCCTGTATTTTCAGTTTTACTTTTCTTCGTAGTTATTGGGTTTGTTCTATTTGCAATTCAAATAAAGTATGGGCTTGGAGTTACGGGGTTAAATAGACCTGTCTATTGGGGACTATATATTACAACTTTTGTTTTTTGGGTTGGTATATCTCACGCAGGAATCATGATTTCTGCTATTTTGAGAATAACTCAAGCTGAATGGAGAAGGCCTGTTACTAGAGCTGCTGAAATCCTTACTATTTTCTCTCTAGCTACTGCATTAGTATTTCCTCTTATCCATGCAGGAAGAACATGGAGAATAGTTTACTGGTTAATTCCATATGATGCTGCTAGAGGTATTTGGCCAAATATTAGATCTCCTTTATTTATGGATCCAATAGCTATATCTACTTACTTAACTGGATCTACATTATTCTTATTTGTTGCTTTATTGCCTGACTTAGCAGTTCTAAGAGATAGAACAACTGGTTTTAGAAAAGGCTTTTATACAATTTTAGCAATGGGATGGAGAGGAAATCCAAGACAATGGAAAATGCAAGTTGTAGGGGGAATACTATTATCTGCACTTATGCTTCCTATTTTCGTTTCAGTGCATTCAATTGTTTCTTGGGACTTTGCAGTAACAACAGCAGTTGAAGGATGGCATTCAACTATTTTTGCTCCATATTTTGTTATAGGTGCTGTACATTCAGGTGTATCTGCAGTTGTTACTATGATGGCTCTGATGAGATGGGGATGGGGATGGAATGATTTTATTAGACCAGAACATTTTGATGCTTTGGCAAGATTACTTACTGTAGTAGCTACAGCATGGTTAGGATTTACTTTCTTAGAATTATTATTCGCATTGTATGGACTTGATGCTCCAGAGATTGCATTAAGAGAAATGCAGATATTCCAATATCCTTGGAATATTCTATTCCTTTTGTTCTTACTTACAGGTTATATACTTCCTGTTCCAATGTGGTTATTTAAGAGGGTAAGGACAAATATAGGATTGATGTTTTGGAGTTCAATTTTGGTCAATATAGGAATGTGGCTTGAAAGATTCTTGATTATCGTTCCTGGGCTTGCAAGAAAAAGTCCATTTGTATTTACTTGGGAAGCTTATAGCCCAAGTTGGTTTGAATGGTATGTTTTATTTTGGTCATTCTGTTGGGTAACTATGTTAATGCTACTTTTTTCAAGAGTTTTTCCATTAGTTCCTTTATTTGAACAAAAAGAAAGTGAAGTATTTAGCGATTCAATAAAAATTGGTCGTGCAACTGTTCCTACTATATTTAGAGAGGAAGAGGAAGAGGAAGAGGATTAGTTATGAGTAAAAGTATTTTAGGTTTGTATGTAGATCCAAATAATGCTGCAGACGCTATGGATGGACTTAAGGATTCTGGTTTTGAAAGAGGCACTTTTGATGTGCTTACTGGGACACCATATCCTGAAGGAGCATTTGGTGAATATGTGCCACAACATAGATTATTTAGATTCCCTGCTTTTGGAGCAATAATGGGGTTTTCATTATCTTTATTTCTAACTACTGCTACACAATTAGCTTATCCATTAATTACTGGAGGTAAGCCAATACTATCAATATTTGCAATGTTGATTATTATGTATGAAATGACTATGCTATCAGCTGTAATATTTAGTGTTATTGGTATTATTTTTGAGTCTAGATTACCAAATATTAATCCAGGGGTTTATGATGCAAGAATAACTGAAGGTTATATTGGAGTTGTCATAACAGTTGATGATGACGATTTAGATAAAGCAAAAAAGGTACTAGAAAAAACAGGTTCAGAAGATATAAAGGTTGCATAAAAAGGAAATATTATTTTGATTTCAATAAATAAAAATTTAATAGCTATTTTTGCCCTATCAGCATTTTTATTTGCAGGATGTATTCAACAATCTAATACCTATCCTGTGGAAATTTTTAGTGAAATGCATTACAACCAAGCACAAAAATATCAAGAACCTCCTAGGGTGCCTGCTCATCCTGACAGTGTTCCTTTTAATGGTATTGGAGAAAAATCTAACTTGGATATGTCTCAAAAGATTCAATCTGTAAATAATGGATCTGAACTTTACTCAGTAAATTGTGCGTTTTGTCATGGAGATATTGGAGATGGATATGGTCCAGCTGCTGAAAAAATTACATCTAAAGATAATTATTGGTACAGTGTTACAGGAGAAGCTCATAAAAATCCTGCAAACCTGATTGTGTCAGAATTAAGTAAAGAAAATGCAGTAGTATTTATAAAAGGTGGAGCTGGTCTTATGCCTGCCTACAAAAATATGCTTACAGAGGAAGAAATTGAATCTATTGTAGATTATGTTTGGGATGACTTACGTTAGTAATTTCAAATCAATTCGTTTTTTCTCTATAATATCTTTTCTTATTTTAATATCTTGTATTATCCCTACTGAACAAACTAAAGATGATCTATACATAAAGCTTGAAAAAGAAATAATGTGCCCAGTATGTGATGGGCAAACTTTAGATCAATCTCAATCCTTAATTGCTGAAGACATGAAAAATAGTATCAAGGAAAAGATTGCTGAAGGATATAATGAAGAAGAGATTAAAAATTATTTTGTAGATAGATACGGAGAAAACGTAGTAGCATATCCATCAACTACTGGGTTTAATTTATTAGCTTATCTTGTACCTATCTTAGGATTAATTCTGAGCATACTAATTTTTACTTTTTATATTCGAAGACAAAAAGTGGGATAGGCTTAATGAACAATTTTGGTTTCTATATTTTGATACTTGGATTGGTACTTTCAATTCAGTCTACATTATTATTTTTTATTGGTGAAAAATTACAGAATAATAAAATACTTATAAGTGCTAAAAGAAGTTTCTATTTAGTAAGTCTTATGGTTTCGATAGGAGCTTTTGCTCTAATTTATTCCTTTCTAACAAATGATTTTTCAAATATTTATGTTGCTAATCATTCGAGTTTGGATATGAATCCAGCATTAACATTTGTAGCTTTTTACTCTGGTAATGAAGGATCATTATTATATATTCTTTTAGTACACGTTCTACTTAGTAGTGTAATGTATAGATTTGCACAAACTGCAATTAAAGAAAAATTAAGTTATCCTTGTGCTATTCTGTCATTTATAAGTTCATTCTACTTAATTGTTTTGATATTTTTTGCAAATCCATTTGAAGTATCTGAATTTATCCCTGCTGATGGTAAAGGTATTAATCCTTTATTAAGACACCCAGGAATGTATATTCATCCTCCATTACTTATGTCAGGATTAGCTTCTATTTCAATCCCTTTTGTTCTATGTCAAGGATCATTATTTGATAGATCTGGAATGGTCCCTTGGTATAGCACGCTAAGGATTTGGTGCTTAATTTCTTGGGCAGTTTTGGGGTCAGGTTTACTTATTGGAGCGTGGTGGGCATATACAATTTTAGGTTGGGGTGGTTATTGGGGATGGGATCCAATAGAAAATGTGGGATTAATGCCCTGGTTAGTATTAACTGCTTTAATTCATTCATTAATGGTTGAAGAAAGAAGAGGAATATTTAGACTATGGAATATAATTTTGGTTTCTCTAACTTTTATACTAGCTCTATTAGGAACTTTTATTAATAGAGGTGGACCAGTTGTTTCAGTACATTCTTTTGCAGCTTCTACACTTGGATTTTTATTCTTAGCATTTATGATAGTTTTGACTTTCTACAGTGTGATTTCTATAATTTACAACTACCAAAACTTAACTAAAAATAATATCAAAATAGAATCATATTTATCAAGAGAAGCCTCATTTTTATTAAATAATATACTTCTAGTAATGACATCATTAATTATTTTATGGGGAGTTATATTTCCAGTTGTTTCAATACTGTTAAATGGTACCGAAATAAGTGTTTCTGCTCCATACTTTGATAAAACTGCAGGGCCTTTACTTTTATTGATAATAATTCTTATGGGAATCGGACCAATATTATCATGGAGAAGAACAACAAAAAAAGCTACTTTTTTTAGATTATTGCCCTCATTAATTATTACAACTTTCATGGGTTTTTATCTTTTCATTTATGGCATAAGAGAATTCTTCCCATTGATTTCATTTTTATCAATAATTTTTGTATTAACTATTATTCTCAGAGAATGGATAGGAGGAACTAAATCTAGGATGGGCAAATCTTATAATCCCCTACCCTCTTTTCTTAAAATGATTGTTTCAAACAGAGGAAGAAATGGAGGCTACGTAGTGCATCTTGCAATACTTGCTTTAGCTTTCGGAGTCGTTGGGACAAAATTTTATGATGAAAGATTAGACCTTAATCTTTCAATTCAAGATGAAGTTGAGTTTAAGCATTACTCCATTATATTTGATAGTATTCAACAGGAATTTATAGCAGAAAATTCTATTACTAAAGCTAATTTTATTATTTCAAATAAAGAATCAAAAGAAAATTTGGGCAATATTACTGCAATGCATTCATACTATCCAAATTATAATCAAATAAGTGTCAGGTCCGGTATCTTGAGTAGCCCAATTGAGGATCTATATATAATTCCAAAGGATTTTATTGATGATAAAAATATGACTATCAGAATTGCTATCAATCCCCTTGCTTGGTGGATTTGGTTATCTGGACCCATCTTAATCATTGGAACCCTAATTACTCTTTGGCCCAGTAAGGTAAGAAAGGAATAGAATGGAATTTATATTATCGATAATTTTTTTGGGTTTAGTTCTGATTTCTACATATCTAATAATTATTCCCTTTTATAAAAATAGTGATAAAGATGACTAAAAAAATAAAACAGATCAATATTCTTTTTCTCTCATTATTTTTGATCATTCAGATATCAAGCTCAATGAATCAATCTTTTGCAGATGAAGACTTAAGTATTAACGAAATAAATGTAAATGAATACAACATGTCGGTATTATCAGTTAATCAAAATGATCAAATTATTTCTGCAATAACTGCAGTTAAAATTGAAAATCCTACTGAAAAAACTTTTGCACCTAATTTTACAGATGTAGCTTCTACTGGTATGAATTTTCTTAGATTTAGTCTACCCGAAGGCTTCACTGATTTATATGTTGAAACAGATCTACCAGATGGGAGCTTAATTGAACTGGCAAAAGGCTTTGCTATCACTTCAGATATACCTCCTGGAAATTTTAATATAATATTTAATTTCAATGTGAAGTATAACTCGTCAGAACTAATTTTCCCCTTACATTTACCACATGGTGCTAAAAGCTTTAAAATTATTATTCCTGATGAATCAGGTTTGATTTCAGGTAATAATATTTCTTACTCTAAAGAAATAAATATCTCATCAAAAATATTTGATGAGTATGTTGGAGAAAATTATTCAAAGGGAGATTACTTGAATATTAAAATGGAGAATATTCCTACATCATTTATTAAAAAGATTACCGGTAGTCTCAATTACGAAATAATAAATTTAGTAATTATCATCATAATGATTAATTTTATTTTAGTTTTTTTTATAATCAGATTTTTTATAAATAAACGAAAGAAAAATGAAACTACTTAGTACGAAAAACTTAATAGCTTTCACATCATTCTTATTTTTGATTTTATTTTTTTCTTTAATGATTGCTGGAAGTTTGAGTGAAAAAACTCCAAAAATAAACCTAGGGGTTAATAGTGTTTTAGGGGAAGTTGATATATCTGCCCCTGAGGGAACAAATTTTAGTCTAGAAAACTTAGATGGTAAAAATGTAAATTTATCAGATTATCAAGGAAGTCCTTTAGTAATAGATTTCTGGTCTTCATGGTGTGGACCTTGCATTAAGGAAGCCTCCATATTATCTGAAGCGGAAAAAGAGTGGAGTTTCAGAGGAATTAAATTCATTGGAATAGCTGTATGGGATGAATCTGATCAAATAAAAGAATTTATGAATAAATATAATATTCAGTACGATATAGTAATTGATAAAAATGGTAGCACTGCAGTAGACTTTGGAGTAATAGCTGTGCCTGAAAAATTTTTTGTCACTAGTGATGGATCGTTCGCCTTTAAGATTAATGGTCCAAACAACAAAGAATCTTTGGATGGTTACTTAAGCAGACTTCTAGAAGAGGATAAAAAACATAATGGCAATTAATAATTATGAAACAGGTCATAAATTTGGACCTTATGAACTTAATTATGACGAAAAATCTTCAATTGAATACTCTAAGGCGATTAAGAATAGAGATATAAATTTTCATTCTCCATTTTATTTGATTTCTTCAAGTTTTGGGATCCTATTGGAAGAAATTGATTTAGAAGAAGGAGCTGTACATCTGAATCAATCTGTTAAGTGGATAAAGGAGTTTGATAAAAAGGAAACTATTTTTGCATTACCTGAGATAATATCTAAATCTGAAAGAAGAGGAAATGTCTTCATTAAGATTAAAATTGAATACTGTAATAAATCTAAAATGAAGTTAGGGGAATCAGTTAGTACAATCTTAATAAATAGTTCAGGAGAATAAGATTAAAGATATTTATGAAATAGTTGTAACTCAGCAAATGATTAACGATTATGCTAGTGCTTCAAAAGATTTCAACCCAATTCATATTGATGAAAATTTTGCAAAAAAAACTCCATTCAAAAAAAGAATTGCACATGGAATGTTAAGTTTATCTATAATTATGGAATATCTTTACAAATATTACTCAAAGGATTGGTTCAATAATTCAAACTTCGAAGGTAGGTTTAAGAATCCTTTATTTGCTGAGGAAAAGATAAAAATAATTTTGGAAGAAAAAAATACTGATGAAAATAAAAAAAATATAAAAATTCAATGTTTAAAGGAAAATGGAGATGAAGTAGTTTCTGCTTCATTTACAACAGAATAAAAGAGGGGAAAAAATGGAAAAATTTAATGGAGTCATAGCTTTAGATGCAATGGGTGGAGATTATGGACCAAATGTAACTGTTCCTGCAGCTATTAAAGCAATAACTGAATTAGGAATAAAAGTTGCTTTGGTTGGTGATGCAAGTGAAATTAATACTGAGCTAGAAAAGTACCCAAAAGAAATATCTGAAAAAATGAAGATTATTCCCTCAGAAGGAGTAGTTATGGAAGGCGAAAGTCCAGTTAGTGCTTACAGAAATAAACCAAAGGCTTCAGTATTTATATCAGCTGGATTAGTAAAACAAGGGCACGCAGATGGTTTCGTAAGTATGGGCTCTTCAGGAGCTACTTTAGCTGCTGCAACTATATTATTTGGAACTATAGAAGGAATTGAAAGAGGAACAATAGGAGGGCCCGTAATCGGTTACTCACCCGAAATGATTTTGTTAGATTTAGGATCAAATGTAGATACAAAACCCAACCAACTAGTAGATTTTGCAGCTATAGGAGATCAGGTTTCAAAATTGATGTTTAAAAAAGATAATCCTAAAGTAGCACTATTATCAGTTGGTTCTGAAAAAGGAAAAGGAAATATACTCATAAAAGATTCTTACGAACTTTTATCTAAAAGCTCATTAAATTTTGTTGGGAATATAGAACCAGAAGATCTATTTGAACAAAAAGTAGATGTAGTAATTTGTGATGGATTTGTTGGGAATATTCTACTAAAAATAACAGAAGGATTAGGTAAAAAAATATCAAATGAAATATCAGAAAAAACTGAAAATAAAGAATTAGCTAAAGAAATTTATAACAAAACAAATATAGTGTCTGAATCTTATGGAGGAGGACCAATTTTTGGAATTAAGGGAATTGGCATCATAGGGCATGGATCATCAAAGGTAGATACAATTGTAAGTGCTATAAATACAGCGAAAATAACTATAGAAAATAATTGGGTTGAAAAACAAATAGAAGCTATAAATAAAATCAGGTCAGAAACTAAGGAATAAAAATGGAAGAATTATCAAGAGTAGTACTTATTACAGGTGCATCTAGAGGAATAGGAAGAGCTATAGCGTTAAGACTTGCTGAACAAGGTCATAGAATTGCTGTTAATTATAATTCTCACAAAGAAGATGCTGAAAAAGTATTAGAGGAAATTAATAAATTAGGTTCCAGCGGAATAATTGTAAAAGCAAATGTATCTATACTTGATGAAGTTCAAGAGATGATAAAAACAGTTGAAAATTCTTTGGGAAACATTGAAATTCTATACAATAATGCAGGAATTATTTCGGATTCACTTCTTATGAGAATGAAACCTGAAGACTTTGATAAAGTAATAGATACTAACCTTAAGGGTACTTTTTATTGTACGAAGCTTTGTATAAATAATATGATCAAAAATAGATGGGGAAGAGTAATAAATATTTCATCTGTTGTAGGAATAAGAGGTAATATAGGTCAGTCCAATTACTCGGCATCAAAAGCGGGAATCCATTCATTTACTAAGTCTGTAGCAAAAGAAGTAGCAACTAGAAATATTACAGTAAACGTTATAGCACCAGGATATGTATCAACAGCTACAACAAATGTTCTTTCCGAAAAAGTAAAAAAAGAAGTTATGTCATGGATACCCATGCAAAGATTTGGAGAACCAGAAGAAATTGCTCCTATTGCCGCATTCTTATCAAGAGAAGAAGCAAGATATATCACAGGTGAGATAATCAGAGTTGATGGTGGAATGGCTATATGATTCTAAAAGATAAAACTGTAATAATCACTGGAGGTACAAGAGGGCTAGGTAAAGAACTGTGCTTAGAATTTGCAAAAAATGGATGTAATGTGATCTTTACATACTCTAGAAGTCAAACAGAATCTAAAAAAGTAAAACTAGAAATTGAGAAACTTGGTGTAACTGCTAAATTTTTTAAGCTTAATCTATTAAGTCCAGATAATATAAATCAATTTTGCGAAATCATAAAAAAGGAAAATATCAATTTTGATTTCTTAATTAATAATGCTGCATCAGGTGTTATGAAAAACTCAATTGAAACTACAGAAAAACACTGGGATTGGACGATGCAAGTAAATGTTAAGGGGCCTTGGTTGTTATCAAAAAACTTATCAAAAAATATTAACAAAAAAGGGAAAATAATAAATATTAGTTCTCCTGGTTCAACCAAGGTACTTAATAATTATTTTTCTATAGGAGTATCTAAAGCTGCTCTTGAATCTTTGACTAGATATATGGCTTATGACTTAGCTAAAGATGATATAAGTGTAAATTCTATATCAGCATCACTTCTAGAAACTGATGCTATTAAACATTTTCCAAATCAAGAAGAGATAAAAAGTATACTAAGCAGAAAAAATCCTAAACAAAAAAAACTTATACCAAATGATGTAGCTAAGTTTGCTGTATCATTATGTTCTGAGGCTGGAGATATGGTTATAGGACAAAATATACTTATTGACGGTGGAGATACTTTGCTTCTTCGTTAGATTAATAAAAAATCTGAAGAGATTTTTCCAACATCTTTTTTCTTAATCAAACATAATCCAACAAATTCAGTTTTATCCTTAGTTACACTTAAAATCTTTCCTGAGATATTGTCCTTTGATTTAAATGCATCATTTATAATCAAATTTTCATTAGACTGGAATTTGATTATTTCTCTAGATATTTTTTTATAATTATGCAGACGAGCTATAACTTCCTGACCTACGTAACATCCTTTATTAAAGGAAATATAATCTATAAGACCAGTCTCTAAAGGGTTTATTTTCTTTAATTTAGTGTCAAATTCAAATAAATTATTCTTAATATCAATTAGTTCTTTAGTACTGTCACTTATATTTTGGAATTCATTTAAACTAAGATTGTTTATCTCAAAGTTATCTTTAAAATAAACCTCGTATCTAATAATATCTCGTAGCTTATTGATATTATAAAAACAAAATGAAAATAAATTATTTTCATCAATAATTTCTTTTCTTGAATATATTGTTATTTTTTTTATGACATCATCTTCAAAAATTTCAACATCTTCTACAATAATTAATTTCTTAAGATAATTAATTGTTTCTGGATTATTAGATTCAAGGCTAAAAATAATATTACTATTATCTAAAACTTTATAATTCAGTATGTCTATAATTGATCCTTTATTATCTGTTAATATAGTTTTTGAAGATGTTTTTGGATCAAAAATCTCAATTTTATTAGTTGAAATTCTATCTAGGAAAGAAAGAGAGTCAGTTCCAGAAAATTTATAAGAATTAAGTTCTGAACTAATATTATATAAAGGGAAATTAAGGCTTTTTAAAAAATTTTCTTGTTTATCCATATTAAACTGAGAAAGAATCCCCACAACCACAAGATGATTTTGCATTAGGATTAATAAATTCAAATCCCTTTCCATTAAGGCCATCTGAATAATCTAGAAAAGTTCCTGCTAAAAATATGTAGGCTTTCTTTGGAATATACACTTCTAATCCATTTTGAGAAATGATCTTATCATTTTCATCAGGTCCATCCACTATCTCTAAGATATATTCAAGACCAGAGCAACCTCCTGCTCTTACTGCAACTTTTAAACCATATTTGTCTCTAGATTCATTCGCAGCAAATTCTTTAACTTTTTCACAAGCTTTCTCAGATATTTTTATTGTATTCAGTGGTATTTTACTAGTCATATAAATACAGCTTTTTCTTTTAATCCATATACTTGATTGGTAATAAAATTATAAAATCAATGTAATATTTATTATATAAAAAAAAACATAAAAAAAAAGATTTGGCTAAACTTTACACTAAAAACGGAGATAATGGAGAGACTTTTTTATTATTCGGTAAAAAAGTTTCAAAATTAGATGCTCGAGTTCAATGCTATGGTGCGATAGATGAATGCATATCTAACTTGGGAGCTGCTTATTCTTTATCAGTGGAAAAAGATGATAAGGATATTTCAGATTTAATATTAAAGATACAAAGGACTCTTTTTATAATATCCTCAGAAATAGCATGTCCAACTGAAAAATATAATGACTTAAAAGAAAAGTACAAATATATAAATGAAGAAGTAATTACTGATTTAGAAAAAAAAATTGATAAATATCAATCAATAACTCCAAAAATAAATTATTTCGTACTACCTGGTGGAAGCTTAATTTCTTCATTTATAGATATTGCTAGAACTTCATGTAGAAGATCAGAAAGACTATGTGTAGAAGTTAGAGATTTAAATCAATTAAATAACAAAAATATACTAATTTATCTCAATAGACTTAGTGACTTATTATTTATACTCGCAAGATATATTGATAGGGACAAAGAGTATCTTAGGGCTACGGAATAAATAATGATAGAAATATCTATACTAGACACCAAATCTGCAAATTTTCACAGCGTAAAAAAAGCTGTAGATAAGTATAATCCTAAAAACGAAATTACTTCAAATATAGATACCATAGAAAAAAGTAATGGATTAATAATTCCTGGAGTGAGCACAACAGATACAGTTTTGAGTAATATTAAACAATTAGGACTAGAAGAAACTATTAAGAATTTTTATAATTCTGGAAAACCAATACTTTGTATTTGTGTAGGAATGCAAATATTATTTGAAAAATCCGCAGAAGGAAGAATTCCAGGACTAGGAATATTAAAAGGATCTGTAAAAAAAATCCCAGAGTCAAAAAATAATGAAAAGTTTAAAGTTCCTCATATGGGTTGGAATCAATTGAACCTGAAGAATAATAATAAACTATTTGATGGAGTTGATAATAATTCAAATTTTTACTTTGTTCACTCGTATTATTGTGATCCAGAAGAAGATAAAATCATATCAGGAACTACAACATATTCTATTGAAATGTGCGCATCAATAAAACAAAAAAATCTTTATGCTGTTCAATTTCATCCTGAAAAAAGTGCAGCTGACGGTCTAAAAATATACAAAAATTTTATTAATATTGTAAAGAGTTATTAAAATGAAAATATTTCCTGCATTAGATATAAGAAATGGTAAATGTGTGAGGTTAATCAAGGGTAATTACAATAATGAAATAATTTTTGATGAAAATCCTATTGATGTTGCAATGAAATTTGAAGAGGATGGAAGTAAGTATATTCATATAATTGATCTTGATGGTGCGAAGGACGGAGATTCAACTATAAAGAATATAATTGCTCAGATTTTAAATAAAACTAATCTAAAAATTCAGGTAGGTGGAGGAATCAGAACTTACGAAAAAGCATCTTCTTACTTAAATTTAGGAGTTTCTAGAATTATATTCGGAACAGCTGCATACGAAAATAAAAAAGAAGTTATTAAGACTATTAAGAATTTTGGAAAAGCTATAGTAATTAGTATAGATGCTTTAGAAGGGGAAATTAAAACAAAAGGATGGTTAGAAAATTCAAGCTTGAGTATTGAAAATATAGTTCAAGATTTTGAGAAAGAAGGATGTGAATCATTCATTTATACTGATATAGAAAAAGATGGCACTCTATCTCACCCAAACTTTGATTATATTTCTAAATTTAGAAGTTTTTGTTCAGTAGAATTAAATATTGCAGGAGGCATATCTTCATTTGAAGACTTAATTCAATTAAAGAATAATAAGATAGATGGCGCTATATTAGGTATGTCCATATATAAGAAAAATATAAATCTAAAAGAAGTTTTAGAAAAATTATAATAAATAATGCCATGTTAACGAAAAGAATTATCCCATGTCTAGATATTGATCAAGGAAGAGTAGTAAAAGGTGTTAATTTTATAAATATTAAGGATGCTGGAGATCCTGCTGAGCTAGCAAAATTCTATGATGAAGAAGGAGCAGATGAGCTTGTTTTTTTAGATATAACTGCCACTCATGAAGGAAGGAAAACTATAGTTGAAGTAGTAAAAAAAGTTTCTTCTCAAGTGTTTATACCATTAACAGTTGGGGGAGGAATTAGAAATGTATTAGACATGAAACAGATGCTAGAAGCAGGAGCTGACAAAGTATCTATAAACTCTTCAGCAGTAGCAGATCCATCAATAATAAATAAATGTTCTAATGAATTCGGTTCACAGTGCGTAGTAAGTGCTATAGATGTAAAAAGAATCAAAGATGAATGGATTGTCTATACTCACGGTGGCAGAAAAGAAACAAATCTTAATGCATTAGATTGGGTTCAAGAGATAGAAGAAAGAGGAGCAGGCGAAATTTTGTTAACCAGCATGGATAAAGATGGATCAAATATTGGATATGATAATGAATTATTACAAAAAGTAAATGATTTAGTTAACATACCTGTAATTGCTTCCGGAGGTGCTGGAAACTTAAGGCATTTATATGAAGCATTTAATACAGGTAAATCAGATGCTGTATTGGCCGCAAGTATTTTTCACTTTGGAAAATTTTCAATAAAAGAAGCTAAAGAATATCTTATTAGTAAAAACGTTTCTATTAGATTATGAGTAAAAAAATCACATCTCCTAAGATTATATTATTTGACTGTTTTGAAACCATCGTCGAAAATGATTTGAATGGATGGAAGAGTCTCTTTGCTGAAATAATCAAGAAAAATCATTGGAATTTAGATCCTTTAGAATTCTGGAACTTATGGAAAAAATATGAGGTTAATTTTAGAGAAATCAGAACTAATATGGAAAAGATTGAAGAAAGCCCTCCTTTTATTACTTATGAAAAAGCATGGAAAGATTGCTTTGATATAGTTTTCAGAGAATTAAATATAGATGGTAATTCTAAATTATGTGCAGAATTATGTATAAATAATATGGCGAAAAATGAGCCTTATAATGACTCAGCAGAAATGCTAAATAAATTAAGCCAAAACCATAAAATAGGAGTAATATCAAATGCAGATAATAATTTTTTATATCCTGTATTGGATAAACTAAATATAAATTTTGACTTTACAATGTCCTCAGAGGAAGCAGAATGCTATAAACCTAATCCTAATATTTTCAAAAAATTTATAAATAAAAATAATCTAAATCCAAAAGATTGTTGGTATGTTGGAGATAAAGAATTTGATGATGTAATAGGATCAAGTTCATTAGGAATGCAACCAGTTCTGATTAATAGAAGCGTATATAATGATTTAAGATATTTGGATAAATATATACAAATATCTGATCTAAGACAATTGTATGAAATAATTAAATCACTATGAATCCAAATTTTAAAAAATCTGAATTATTGCCAGTTATAGTTCAACACTTCACTAATAAAAAAGTGTTAATGCTTGGATATATGAATAGTGAAGCTTATGAAAAAACTTTAGAAAGTAAACATGTATGGTTTTTTTCTAGATCAAAAAATAGACTTTGGGAAAAAGGAGAATCTTCAAAAAATTTTCTTGGTGTAAAAAAAATAGTTTTAGACTGTGATAAAGATGCGATACTAATTTTAGCTAGTCCTGAAGGTCCTACATGCCACACACTAGCAGACTCATGCTTTGAAGCTGAAGGAAGTGTTGAAGGTAATTTTCTTTTTACTCT
>CEOP01117472.1_pt1 | contig 19921 bp, 16 predicted proteins | sample 361301 | NCBI WGS metagenome assembly CEOP01 (sample SAMEA2619548, study PRJEB7988) | marine metagenome | biome: marine biome (ENVO:00000447); feature: deep chlorophyll maximum layer (ENVO:xxxxxxxx); material: "saline water (ENVO:00002010), including plankton (ENVO:xxxxxxxx)" | depth 55 m
GCCAAAAGCTATATGGGTTAAAACTAGAAAAGGTAGAGGGTATTTAAAATTTGATCACTCTAGCCATGGTTCTCCTCATAAAAGAAATTCAAAAGAGTTTTGGGATACAAAAAAAGAATTTTCTAAATCTTATGGAGTTCAGTTTGAACATATGGATAAACCTCCTTTTGATTCAGAATCTAAAAATAAAAAACAGATGCATCAAACGTTAGAGTCTGTGATGTCCTTATATGAAACTGTCCCTGGTCTGGTTGATTATATTGCTAACAGACTTATAGAAATAGCTAACTCTATTGATGATAACCAAGATATTCATAATAAGTTTTCTAAGAATCCCTTAAATGATGATACATTATATGATTTTAAAAATTACCCTTCTAGTCTTTATAAAGAACCTGGTGAGATTGCACCAAATCGAGCAGCTTTTGGTGATTTTGGTTCATGGTTAAATTCATATGTTCAAAATAAGTATGAAAGGCCTGTTGCTCTAGTTTGTTCAGCTGATTTAGCTGGATCTACAAATATTGCAGGTTTTAGCAAAGGATGGAATGGTGCAAAAGATTTTGGTATGTATCAACCTAAAAAAAATGAAATTGGAACTCTTTTGCCGCAGGGGATTACTGAATTTGCTAATGCTGGATTAATGACAGGTATAAGTTCAGTTAATTTTTCAAAAAATCCATATAAAGAATTTAATGGCTACATAACTGCATGTAGTACTTACGGTTCTTTTTCTTATTTAAAATATGGAGCTTACAGACTTTATAGTCAACTTTCCCAAGACTCTCAGCTTAAAGTTGGAAAAACAATTTGGGTTGCTGGACATTCTGGTCCTGAAACTGCTGAAGACAGTCGAACGCATTTTGGTATATTTGCTCCTGGAGTAACACAATTATTTCCTGATAAAAATATTATAAATCTACATCCATGGGAATATAATGAAGTACCTGTTATGTTAGCGTCAGCACTTAAGACTGATATACCAATTATAGCCCTACATCTAACAAGACCTGCTATTGAAATACCAAATAGATTTAAATTGGGTATGGCATCACATTTCGAATCTGCAAAAGGCGCTTATATCATAAAAAATTATAAAGAAAATATGCCAAAAGATGGCGTTGTAATCGTAAGAGGTACAAGTGTTATTAATGAATTAATTAAGATTTTACCTAAGATAAATTCTCATGGTCCTAATATTAAAATAGTCGCTGCTCTTTCATCAACATTATTTAAAATGCAATCTCATGAATATCAGGATAATATTTTAAGTAAAAAAGATTGGTTCAACTCGATGATAATTACAAATACTTCATTAAAAAATATGGGAAATTGGATAAAAAATCCACTTACTAAAGAATATTCCTTATCACCAGATTGGGATAACCAATGGAGATTCGGAGGAAATCTTGAAGAGGTCATAGATGAATCTCATTTATCTTCAGATTGGCAAATGAAAGCTATCAATAAATTTTGTGATGAGAAAAATAAGAGGCATCAATTTTTAAAAAATATGTTACCTGATAAATAAAAGGATATTAATGAATAAGACTACTTACTCAGATAAGCTAAAAAATCTTGGAACTGAAACTGCATTTGCTGTCTCAATTGATGCAACAGAATTTGCACAATCAGGAAATAGTGTATTTCCTTTTCATTTAGGTGATATAAATATATCCACTCCCAAAAATATCATAGAAGAAACAAAAAAAGCAATGTATGATAATAAAAATGGGTACGTTCCTGCTAATGGTATTCCTCAACTCAGAGATACCATGGCTGAGACTATTGGTTTCCAAAGGGGTGTACATTATAATAGAGAAAATGTAGTTGTGCAACCTGGAGGTAAACCCGTGATTCCTAAATTTATAAATACATTTATGAATGAAGGTGATGGTGTTTTATATCCCAATCCAGGATATCCGATATATGAAAGTCAAATTGAATATAACGGTGGCAAAGCTCTTCCTTATAGATACCTACATTCTAAAGATGGGTTTAGTATAGATAGAGAACATTTTGAAAATATGATAGACAAAAACACAAAATTATTAGTATATAATAATTATCAAAATCCAATTGGTGGTGAGTCTACAAATGATGAAATGAATTGGATAGCTGATATAGCACAAAAATATAATTTATGGGTACTAAGTGATGAAGCCTATTTTAATATTCAATATTCTGGAAATCCAAAAAGTATTGTATCATTACCTGGTATGAAAGAAAGAACAGTAATTTTATACACATTTTCTAAAACCTACGCAATGACAGGCTGGAGATTAGGTGCAGCTATTGGTCCTGAAAAAATTATGAAAATATTTTCAAAACTTGGCACAAATGATGAATCTTGTACTAATCACTTCATTCAATATGGTGGTATAGAAGCGCTTGCTGGTAATCAAGATGGTGCAAATAAAATTCTTAATAGATTAAGAAACAGAAGAGACACTCTCGCAAAAAAATTAAATCAGATAAAAGGATTACAGTTTTCAATACCTAATTCTACTTTTTACTTGTTTCCTGATGTTACAGAAATATATAATAAAATGAATGCTAAATCTTATGAAGATTTTAGAAGAAACACTTTATTAAGTACTGGCGTATCATTCTGTACTAGAGAACATTTTGGGAAAACTATTGAAGGTGAAAAAAAGAAATATATACGTTTTGCTTTTTCAGGGATTTCAGAAGATAATATCAATATAGGTATAGAAAAATTAAACGATTATTGGTCAACATTATAATTTTTACCTAATATGAAAATAGATAAAAATATTGAGTTAGCCAAAACTCCCCCATCTTCATTTTATACCTCTGAATCGATATTTAAAAAAAACAAATCTACATTTGAAAATTCATATCAATTCGTATGTCACCAAACAGAATTAATAAAATCTACATCAATTCCTATTAATTTATTTAAAGATTGGCTTGATATACCTCTTCTAATAACAAAAGAAAATGATGACATATTCTGTCTAAGTAATGTATGTACTCATAGAGGCAATATATTATGTGATAAAAAAGATCATAAAAATAAATTAGTATGTAACTATCATGGCAGAAGCTTTAACCTTAATGGATCAATTAATCATGCTCCTGGATTTAAAAAAACTAAAAACTTTCCATCAAAAGATGATAGCATAAATAAAAATATTAATTTAATTAATTGGAATGGACTACTTTTTGTAAATGCGGGTCGAAATAAATCAATTCTAAAAGCACTGAACGAAATTAACGAAATGGTTAAATGGTATCCATTTGAAAAAATTTCTTATGATAAAAGTGCTTCTAAAACATATACTATAGGTGCTCACTGGGCTCTATATTGCGAGAATTATCTTGAAGGGTTTCACATATCTTATGTTCATGAAGGGCTATCATCAGATATAGATAATAAATCTTATCAGACTGTATTGCTAGAACATGCTGTACTCCAGGTAGCTAAATCACAAAATAAAACTGACTCTTTATGCGAAATAGGTGAAATTAATAACATTGCACTTAATGAAGTTTATGCTCTTTATTTTTGGTTATTTCCTAATATTATGATCAATTTCTATAAATGGGGTATTTCAGTAAATATAATTGAGCCCTTAGAAAAAGAAAAAACAAGAATCAAATTTATATCACTCCCAATAAAAGGATACAAGCAGAGTTTTGGTGAAACCAATAGTGTAGACCATATAGAGCTTGAAGATCAAAAAGTTGTTATTAATGTTCAAAATGGTATTAAATCTAAGTTTTATGATAGAGGAAGATACTCAGCTGAATATGAAAAAGGCACTCACCACTTCCATCGAATAATTTCAAGGTATTTATAGCTTAATTAGGTTTCAATACATATTCTAGTTTAGAAATTATAATAAAGTTTTACTTTAAGTGAATATAATAATATTCATATTTATTTGAACATTCCTTTGTCTCTTATTTGTCTATGAAAGTTAATAGCAAAACGGTGCGATTCATCTCTTATCTGCTTTAAAAGTATTAAACCAGGAGATGTTTTACTTATACTTTGCGGCTCTGAATAATTAGGCTTAAATACTTCTTCCATTTTTTTTGCAATACCAATAATTGGTACAAAAGATAGACCTAAATCATCAAGTGCAGCTTTTGCTGAAGATAACTGACCCTTGCCTCCATCAACTAAAATCAAATCTGGTAAAGGTAAATTTTCTTTAAGAACCCTTTTATATCTTCTCCTAACTACCTCTTTCATCATTGCAAAATCATCAATACCTTTAACCTCTTTAATTTTAAACTTTCTATATTCACTCTTTTTGGGTTTACCATCTATAAAACATACCATACTAGAAACTGAATATGTTCCCTGTAAATTTGAATTATCAAAACCTTCAATTCTTCTTGGGGGTACTTCTAATATCAAATCCTTTTGAAGTGATGTAACCATTTTAGAGACAAATTCTTTTCTTCTTTTCTTTTTTGATAAAATACGATTTAATTGCAATTTTGAATTCTTAATACATAAATTTAATTTCTCTTTTTTATCACCAATTTTTGGTATTATAATTTTAGGTTTTTTTCTATTTAGAGCAACCATCCATACATCTATTTCTAATTGAGAGATGAAATCATCTTGAATAATTATTTCTTTAGGAAAGTCAAGTGTAGATAAATAATACTGTTTAATAAAACCTGTGATATTTTCATTATTATCATCGCAAGTATTTATTTCAAAAACCTCTCTAGATATTAATTTAGAATTTCTATACTTAATTAATGTTACAACACCAATATCTTGATCATATGATACCCCTAAATAATCTCTATCAATTGCATTTGTTATTTGATGATTTTCTGTTTTATAAAAATTATCAATTAATACAATTTGATCTCTTATAAGAGCAGCTTTTTCATAATCTAAAGATTCACTTAATACCAACATTTCATTCTTTAAAAAACTAACCACACTATCTGTTTTCCCTTTTAAAAAACTTATAACCTGTTCCATTATTTTTAAATATTTTTGATTACTTATTTCTTTTTTACTCATACAAAATCCACAAAAACAAGATTCACGCTTTTTTATCTCACAAGTTTTAAGAGGAAAAACTTTATATAAAAGCTTTACAATACTTCTAAGATCTCTTGATTTTGTGTATGGACCAAAATATGTATGATTATCTTTATTGAAATGTTTAAATCTAACTATCTCTACTTTCGGATAATCTTCTTTTGTAATTCTGATATACGGATAGGTTTTGTCATCTTTTAAATAAACGTTATAACGAGGTTTATTTATTTTAATCAAATTAGATTCAGTAATTAACGCTTCAGCTTCATTTTTAACAACTAAAAAATCAATATCATGTATATGCTTAATCATGACAGAAGTCTTTAAGTCATGTTTTTTTTTATTAAAATAACTGCTAACTCTTTTTTTTAATGACTTTGCTTTACCTATGTAAATAATTTTATCTTTTTTGTTTTTAAAAAAGTAAACGCCAGGACTAGCAGGAATACTAGAAAGCTTTTTTTTAAAAATGGAAACCATACTTTTAGACTAGATTTCTTGACAAAATTCTAATAAAATACCTGGAGTTGATGTTGGGTGAACAAAAATAATAATCTTATTATCTGCACCTTTTTGAGGCTTATCATTAATTAATTTGACATTTTTTGATTCCAGATATTTAATAGTTTCTTTTAAATTGTCAACCAAAATAGCTATATGATGCACAGACTCACCTCTTTTAGATAAATATTTATTAATTACTGAACTTTTATCAGTTGCAGATAAAAGCTCTATTTTTCCATGCCCAGTATCGAAAATTTCTGTTAATACTTTTTGATTTTCTACAATTTCAGATTTTTTTTGGATATTAAGAATATTTTCAAAGAAGGAAGAAAGCAATTTTGAATTATTATTTTGCGCAATTCCAATATGTTCAATTCCTAATATTTTAAATCTCATTAACTTACTACTTTCCCAATAAGGTCATATTCTTGAGCAGATTCTATATTAACAGTGTAAAATTTTCCTGGATTTAAATTTTGATTAATTTTTACATAATTATCAATCGTTGGTGAGTCTCTAAAAGTTCGACCTAATGATAAATTTTCTTTTGAGATATCAATTAAGACTTCCTGTTTAGAACCAACTAAATCCTTATTTTTTCTAAAATTTATTTTCTGCTGTAAAGCCATCGTCTCATCAAACCTTTGCTGTTTTACTTCTTTAGGAGTAATATCTTTCATTGTTTCAGCTGCTAGAGTATTCTCTTCAAGAGAGTATTGAAATACACCTAAACGATCAAATTCTACATCAGAAATAAAATCTAACATCTCTTTAAATTCTTTATCTGTTTCACCTGGATGCCCCACAATTATTGAAGTTCTTATAGCAATATTATTATTAGCTTCTCTTAATGAATCTATTTTCTTTTTAATACCATCAGCCTTTAAACCTCTCCTCATTATTTTTAGCACTTTATTAGAACCGTGTTGAATAGGCATATCAATATATGGAATTAATTTATCTAGATTTTTGAATTGCTCTATCATCTTTCTATGTAAATTCGAGGGATGGGCATAATGAAGCCTTAACCAATCTAATCCATCAATTTTATCTAATTCATAAAAAAGCTCATGAAGCGATGTTTTAGGAGATGCGTCCCATCCATAAGATGTAGAATCTTGAGCAATAACTAGCAGCTCCTTAACACCTCTAGAGGCCAACCTTTTTGCTTCTTCAACATTCCAACGCAATGGTTGGCTTTTTTGCAACCCTCTCATAATAGGAATAGAGCAAAATGAGCAAGCGTTATCACAACCTTCAGCTATTTTTAAATACGAATAATGACTTGGTGTAAGAGATGCCCTAATTATATCTGGGTCATCTAAATTAAAATCTTTTCCTGATATAAATCTTATTACAGCTTCATGCTCTTCTGAACCGAAAAATTTATCTACTCCAGGTATTTCTTTTTGTAATTCATCACCATACCGTTCAGCTAAACATCCCATAACTATTACTTTATCTATTAAACCTTTTTGTTTTTTTTCTTCAATTTCTAAAATTTTCTCTACGCTTTCTTCTCTGGCAATATCTAAAAAACCACATGTATTAATTATAACAATACTAGAATCGTTGACTTTAGATGTCATTGAATATCCAATATGTTTAAGACCTGTAACTAAATATTCAGAGTCAACTAAATTTTTTGCACAACCTAATGTAATAACAGATACTTTTTTATTTTTTTTAGTTTTCATTTGATATTAAACCCTTCAAAAAAGTTTCTAGTTCAAAGGGTACAAGATCATCTACCCCTTCACCCATACCAATAAAATCTATTGGTATATTTAATTTATCCACCATAGAAACTGCAATACCACCCTTAGCAGTCCCATCCATTTTAGTCAAAACAAGAGAATCTACTGGAATAAATTTGCTAAACTCAAGAGCTTGATTCATACCATTCTGACCAACATTACTATCAATGACCAGCACTACTTTCACTTTTTCATTAAATTTTTTCGATACTCTGTACACTTTTTCAAGTTCTTGCATTAAATTTACCGAATTATGTAATCTTCCGGCAGTATCAATTATAATCTTATCAAAATCATCCTTTAATCCTGAGGTTACAGCATCATATACAATCGAGGCAGGATCTTTAGTTGACTCATTTGAAACAAACTTAACATTCAATTTTTTTGACCACATTTTAAGTTGCTCTACAGCCGCAGCTCTGTAAGTATCTGCGCCTACAAGCATTGATTTAAAACCTTTATTTTTATAATAGTTACAAATTTTAGCTGAAGTTGTTGTTTTACCTGTTCCATTAACTCCAATTATTAAATATATTTTTGCATTATCAGAATTATTATTTTCCTTTGCAACCTTCAATTTAATTAAATCTACAAATTTATCTTCCCATGTTTCCATATCATCTAATGTCTTACTTTCGAATTCATTAATTATTTCCATTGTCAATTCATAGCTTAAATCTGATTGAAATAAAACTGACTCTAACTCATCTAATTCATTTTGATTCAAATATTTTTTACCGTGTATCTTAGAAAATGTATTAATAATATTTTTTCTAGTTTTATGTAGACCTGAAAAAGTTTTTTTTATAAAATTAAACATTAGTCCTTAGAGTAAGCTAAATAATAGGTTTTGAAATATTTATATGTAGCAAATAGAAAGCAAATCCAGCTAGAAATATAGAAAACATTATTTATTGTTATTAAATATTTATTTTCAATATTTATAATATCAGGAATTAAGACGACGGACAATATCATACTTATAGCTATAAAAAATAAAAACCATTTTCCATAATTATTAGCTTGAAAATATAAATTTCTAGTTTTTGCAAAGTATACAGATACTATTGCTATAATAATATCCCTTATAGCTAAAACAATGAATAAAGAAAGGTAATAAAACCCAAATTCAATTGAAAGGTAAACAATAAATACCAATACACATATTTTGTCAGCAAATGGGTCCAAAAATTTACCTATATCTGTGACTGTATTAAAATATCTCGCAGCATATCCATCAAATAAGTCCGTAATTGCTATTATAAGACATAAAAACAGAAACCAATAAATACTTTCTATATTACTATTTGCATTTATGCTTGTTAAGGAAAACCACATTGGAATAGATAACAATATCCTTGAAAAACTTAAAAAATTAGCTAAGTTTAATAAACTACCCATTTTACCCTAACCTATTCAAATTAAATTCTAAAGCTGTTATTAAAGAATCTTTTTCTTTACAATCCTTGAATATTTCGAGCTCATAGCGAGCACTTTTTGAAACTTCCAACAATTTACTTTCAGCATATTCTATACCACCTTCTTCAATAATCAACTTTTTGATTGATTTAAATTTATTCTTTCTTAATAACATCTTTAATTTTATTTTAAAGAATCTTTGATCTGTAATACTCATTTTATCAAATATATGTATAAGCGGTAAGGTTAACATATTTTTCTTTAAATCATACCCTGAAGGCTTTCCTGTTGAACCAATATTACCTACAATATCAAATAAATCGTCCTTTATTTGAAAAGCTTGCCCTAATAGTTCACCAAAGTTTGAAAGAGCAGTAATTTTTTTGTCATCATTTGTTGCAGTTATTGCACCTAACTTACATGATGCAGAAAAAAGAGAAGCAGTTTTATCACTTATCATTTTAAAATATGTCTCTTCGTTTATATTTTTACTTATAGCCTTTTCTATTTGAAGTATTTCACCCTGACTTAATCTTGAAGCTAAATTAGCTAAAATTTTAACCGAATTCATTGATTCGATTGCAGCCATGTTAGTTAAAGCTTTAGAGAAAAGATAATCACCCACTAATATGCTTAATTTATTTTTCCATAATTTACCAACCGATGGCCAACCTCTTCTTAATTCAGAATCATCTACTACATCATCATGAATTAAGGTTGCAACATGTAAAATCTCTAATAACGAAGCTACCTTATGAGTTTTAATATTTACATCACCACATATTTTTGCCGATAACAATGAAAGTCTAGGTCTTAACCTTTTACCTTTTTTCCTAACAATATAATTCACAATAGTATTAATTGTTTTTACATCAGAGTTTAATGAATTAATAAAATGTTTATCAAATTCTTTTAAATCTGATTGAATTGGACTTGAAATTTTATCTAACATATTTTTCATTTTTCTACCCTAAACATAAAACTTATAAATATCCCTAATTCATATAATAAATATAATGGTAATGCAATTAATAGCTGACTTAGTGGGTCTGGAGGACTAATTATTGCTCCAAAAACCAGAAATAACACAAAAGCAATTGAACGCATCTGTCTTAAAAACTCATAATTTATAATACCTAATTTAGTAAATATTAATGATATAATAGGCAGTTGATATATAAAGCCACTAACAATAATTAACCAAAATGAATAAAAAATATAATTTAATCTTTCTGGATTAAACTCAACACTTGGATCAACTAAACTTATAAAAAATGATATCGTTGATGGAAATAAATAAAAATACCCAAATGAACATCCAATTATAAAAAATAAAACTGAAAAAATAAAAACTACGAATAAATATATTTTAGAAATTTTAGGTAATGCGGGGTAAGCAAATTTTAACATTTCAAACATAAAATATGGAAAACAAAAAATTATAGAAGAAAATAAAGAAATAACTATCTTAACCATAAATGGACTTGTTATCTTTAAATCTTGAAGTTTAAAATTTTTTAAATCTAAATCATTAATTGGAGTTAATATAAAATTTTGTATTATATCTGAATAAAGAAAAGAAAAAAACATAACAGTTGAAATCACAATAAAAACTCTAATTAAAGCCCACCTTAATGCTTCTAAATGCTCTATAAATGTCATATTATCTCTATTAATCATTTTTTCAATAGTAAATTTGCCATTTCATAAGGAGAGACTCGTTTGCTATAATCAATATCAAGCTGTTTATTTATTAAATCATTAATGTTTTCTGTCCAAAATTCATTTATTAGAAATTCACTTATATAATCTTTAACTGTTTTAATATACCTTTGATTCAGTTTTTCTGAACCAAAGTTTGATGTCTCTAAAAATTCTTTGTGATTTAAAATATTTTCATATAATAAATCTACTCCTGTTGCATTCGTAGCTATTGTTTTAATTATATTTGGGTTCCATGGTGAATGAGCATTTAATTCTAACGTCCTATTTAAAGACGCATACAATCTATCTGCCCCCTGTCTATCAGATTTATTTATTACAAATAAATCAGCTATTTCCATCAATCCACCTTTCATCATCTGTATATCATCACCAGATTCAGGTACTAAAGTCACAACAACAGTATCCACAGCTTCAATTACATCAATTTCTACTTGACCAACCCCAACTGTTTCAAAAATTATTATATCAAATTCACAAGCATCAAAAATATCTGCAACAGATTTTGCTGATGCTGCCAAACCTCCTTGTGAACCTCTGGTAGACATGCTTCTAAAAAAAGTGTTTTTATTTTTAAAATCGTTTACAAATCGTATTCTATCACCTAAAATTGCCCCTCCATTAAAAGGACTACTAGGATCAATTGCAATTATAGCTATTGATAAATTTTTATCAAGCATAGTTTTTATTAATTGATCAGTTAAGGTACTTTTTCCTGAGCCTGGTGCACCCGTAATACCAATTCGATAAGCATTTCCGGTATATGGAAATATTGATGAAAGTAAATCTAAATAAGAATCTTCTTTATTTTCTATAAGTGAAATACACCTAGAAATAGTCCTATTATCTTTTTTTTTTAGATTTTTTAATATATTCTTAGTCATTTTTTACTAAAAATATTATAAAGACTTGCCAAAAATTTGCTTAAAAAAAGTATAGTCTGGGATGACTAATGTATGACCAACTTTTGATATCATACTTTTATTTTCAAGAATTTTAAGAACTCGAGAAACTGTTTCCCTGGATGTTCCTGCCATATTAGCAATATCTTGCTGGAAAGGTAAATTTTGAATAGTAACTTTGCCTTTTCTAATAACACCCATATCTTCAGCTAAATTTAAAAGTGAAACACCTATCCTATGTTCAGCATCAGATAAGGATAACGCTTCAATTTGTTGATCTGACTTTCTTAATCTTTTAGCAAGTTCGCACATAAGGTTAAATGATACAGAAAAATTATTTTTTAATATTTCTAAAAAATCTTCTTTATTTATTGCTAATAACTTGCAATTTTCTTGAGCTAAAGCATTTGCGGATCTTGCTTCTCCATCAAGAATTGCTAATTCACCAAAAATTTCACCTGGACCTAATAATGCTAATATTACTTCTTTACCTTCGTCATTAACTCTGGTAATCTTAATTGTTCCTGATTGAACGACAAAAACTAAATCTCCATATTCTTCCTCTAAAATAATCATACTGTTTTTAAGATAATTTCTCGGTTTAAAAAACTTTTGAAATGATTTGCATTCTTTATCTGAAAGTTCAGAAAAGATATTTATAGAATTTAATATATTGTCTGCCATAAGTAATTTTCTTTCTAAATTTGAATATAAGTTAAAATGAATAAGAGCATTAAACAATAAAATTAAAACTATTATTTGTTATTTTAAGAAGACATTCCATATATTTGGGTCCGAATTAACTTTATATAAAAAGGTAAATAATGAGCGCAAAAGGTACAGTTTTAAAAAGAGTAAGACAGTCTAGAAAAGCAAATGCTATAAATAAGCATTATAAATCAGTTGCAAAAACTGCAACAAAAAAAGTTTTAAATGAAACCAATGTAGAAAATGCAACAAAAGCTGCGAGTTCAGCCTTTTCATCTATTGATAAAGTTGCTTCTAAAGGGATTATACATAAAAATAAAGCAGCAAACCAAAAAGCTAGAATTTCAAAACACTTAAAATCACTAAGTAAATAAATTTAAGCTATAACAGTTTTAATAAGGTTTTCTGTAGTTTGGAGCTTCTTTTGTAACATCCAAATCGTGAGGATGACTCTCTACTATACCAGAACTAGTAATTTTTATAAATTCAACCCTTTTAATAAAATCTTCTAAATCTTTTGCACCACAATAACCCATAGAGGATCGTAAACCACCTAATAATTGATGTACTAAACTAGATAAAGAACCTTTAACTGGAACCATACCTTCAATACCTTCTGGTACAAGTTTTTTATTTTTAGTTCCTTTTTGAAAATACCTATCACTACTTCCTGATTTCATCGCAGATATTGAACCCATACCTCTATAAGTTTTATAACTTCTTCCTTCCCATAAAATAATTTCACCTGGACTTTCGTCAGTACCGGCAAAAATACTACCCAACATAACTGCATTAGACCCAGCAGCTAATGATTTAGCTATATCTCCCGAATAACGCATACCACCATCCGAAATAATAGGTATATTTCTTTTTTTAGCAATTTCATAAGAATTTATAATTGATGATAACTGAGGAACACCTACACCAGCTACAATTCTAGTAGTGCAACTTGATCCTGAACCTATACCTATTTTAACTGCATCTGCACCACAATCAATTAAAGACTCTACAGCATGAGGAGTTGCAACGTTACCAACTATTAGATCAAGATTTGAAAATTTATTTTTAATACTCTTAGCCATATCCATTACAGACTTAGAATGACCATGAGCTGTATCAATCACAATAACATCTACATTATTATTAACTAATTCTGAAACCCTATCTAAAGTATCAGTATCAATTCCTACAGCAGCACCAACTAATAATCTACCATGTTTATCAATCGCAGCCTCTGGGAAGTTTTGTTTTTTTAGAATATCTTTTACTGTGATTAATCCAGTCAAATTACCAGAATCGTTAATAACTAATAATTTTTCTACTCTATTTGTTTGTAGAACTTCCTTAGCTTGATTTAATGTAGTACCTTCTTTTACAGTTATAAGATTTTTATCTGTCATTCTATCAGAAACTTTTAAAGTTAAATTTGTTTCAAATCTAATATCTCTATTTGTTAATATACCCTTAAGTTTACCTTTATCAACAACAGGAACACCTGATATATGATATTTAGACATTATTTCCAATGCGTCAGATAAAGTTTTTGATGAGTTTATAGTTACAGGGTCTAATATCATACCACTTTCTGATCTTTTTACTTTATCAATTTCAGCACATTGTTCAGCTATAGTTAAATTTTTATGTATAATTCCAATCCCACCTTCTCTTGCTAATGCAACTGCCATTTTGCTTTCTGTGACAGTATCCATAGCTGCACTCAAAAGAGGTATGTTAAGCTTAATATTTTTAGTAATCCTTGTTGATAAATCAACATCTCTTGGCAAAACCTCCGAATACTGAGGAACCATTAAAACGTCATCAAATGTTAAATTTTCTTTAAATTCCATAATTACTCCTAATATAAATCTCCTAATTTTTTTTCTACCTCATTAAGAATATCACAACTTTTTACTAAACTTTTCATTTTATTATGATCTTCATATAAAGGTCTATCAATATCTAAAAATTCTACATGTTTTCTTATAACTTTTTTTGCTATTGTAACTCCATCTCCAAGCCTGTGTTTTCTAAAATCTAGAGCTTGTGCTGCTGCCATTAATTCAATGCCTAAAATACCATAAGCATTATCTAAAATTTGATTATTCTTAAGAGCTGTATTCATACCCATGGATACAAAATCTTCTTGATCCGCAGCTGCTGGTATAGATTGAATACTAGCAGGTGCAGATAAAATTCGTTGTTCAACTATTTGCATATCAGCTGTATATTGGCTTAACATTAATCCAGAAAACATGCCAGCTCCTTTTGTTAAAAAAGCAGGCAATCCATTGCTTAAAGCTGGATTATTTAGCCTATTCATTCTTCTTTCAGACAATACTGACACCATTGTAACTGCTGCGCCTAAATTATCTAATGGAAGAGAAACAGGCGTTCCTTGGAAATTTGCACCTGATAATTGTATGCCTTTATCAACAAAGAATATAGGATTATCACCTACCCCGTTTAACTCAATTTCAACTTGAGCTCTACAATAATCAATAGAGTCTAAAACAGCACCTATCACTTGAGGAGTTGATCTCAATGAATATGCATCCTGTAACTTAGTTTTTATCTTTTTGCTAATTAAATCTCCATTCATTAAGTTTTTTCTCAAAGAGCCAGAAGATTTTATAGCACCTTGAAAACCTCTAACTTCATGTATTAAACTATTAAGAGGACCTGGATTTGCCAATAAGGCATCATAACACATTGAAGCTGCAATTTCAGCATGTTTTATCCAATTAATTGTATCATAAATAAATAAAGCACTCATAGAAGTAAGTAAATTAGACCCATTAATTACTGCTAAACCATCCCTTGCTTCTAAACCAGGTATTTCTATTCCTGCTTTAGACATAGCTTCTTTTCCACTTAATACTTCATCATTATAATAAGCTTTACCTTCACCAAGTAAAACTAAAGCTATTTGAGACATGGGTGCCAAATCTCCACAAGCACCAACAGAACCTTTTGTACAAACTTGAGGAGTAACACCCTTATTTAACATTTCTAACAATGTTTCAGTAATCACTAACCTGCAACCTGACATACCTTTTGCATGGACATTAATACGACTTAACATAGCTGCTCTTATATGTTCAATTGGTGCAGGATCACCAATTCCTGCAGAATGATTGTATATTAAATATTTTTGGAAATCTTTAATTTGATCAGGATTTAAAATTGTCTCAGAGAACTCACCAATACCCGTATTAATACCATACATAATTTCACCAGCATCAATTTTTCCTTCAACTAATTTCCTACATTCTTTGATTTTATCAATAGAATCACTTGATAATGAAACTTTTGTTTTATTTCTAGCTACATCAACTAGTGTTTCTATATTTAAATTGTAACCATTAATTATTGTGCTCATAATAATCCTAAAAAATTTGGCTTTAACTTATTAAATAAACATGATATTAACCTAAAAAATTATCTGCTTTATTTATTATTTCTTCTATATTCGAATAAAATTCAGGCTCATCTGTTAATTCATCTACTATAAATTTCCCGTACCTTGAATTTGACAATCTAGTATCTGTCATTATACATATTCCACTATCTTTATCACTTCTTATCAATCTTCCTACACCTTGCTTCAATTTAAGTATAGCATTTGGTAGTTGTAAATCATAAAACGAGTTTCCACCTTGACTTTCAATTTTGTTGCTTAAATGATAACTGTATGGATTAGAAGGATTAACAAAAGGTATTCTAATTATAAACAAAACTTCTAATAAATCACCTTTTAAATCTACCCCCTCCCAAAATGTTGATGTTGCTATTAAAATACCTGCAGTTGATGATTTAAAATTATCTAAGAGTTTTTTCTTACTATGTTTTGAAGTTTGAATAAAAAGATTATCGTCATTAAGGTTAAAATTATTTTTTAAATTATTTGATATTGCCCTAACCTGTTTGTATGATGTGCAAAGTACTAAAGTTCTTTTACATAAAGTTTTACATACTGAAGAAATCTGATTACTTACATCGTTTATGTAATCGCTTGAATTTATATCAATTGATTTATTATAGATAAAAAATTTACTTTGATCCTCATAAAAAAATGGAGACTCATAAGTTTTAGTATTTAAATTAGAAAAATCACTTTTAGATATTTGATATTTATTAAAAAAGAAATCAAATGAGTTATTTATAGTAAAAGTTGCAGAACACATAAGAAAAGATGGATACGTTTTACATATTTTATTTAAAATAAATTCACGAATATCAGAATTAGAAATATATAATTTGAAATTATTTCGATTATTATATTTATATATAGAAACCCATTTTATATAATTAGCCTTATTTTTGTAAAATACTTCTGAAATATATTTTAAATCTGAAAGCTGATACATAGCTAATTGCAATTGCATGAGCTGCCTATTATCATTTTGAATCACTTCAAATAAATTCTGTAGTTTAGTTAAAAGAGAATATATTTCAGAAAAGTCTAGCCCATTTAATCTAAACTCTTCATTTGATAATAAGATATCTTTTGAACCATATTTTAATTTTAAATAAGCATCTTCAAAATTAAATTTAAATAAATTAAATATTTCCGTGCTACTTTCGATAAGCTTATCTAAAATATCATTTACATCATCTAGAATCTCCCTATCATGAATTTTACTATTAACTAATAATTTTTTAATTATATTTAGTGATTTTATAAATCCAGAATCAGAAAAGACCTTTGTTAAATTACTCTGTATAGAATTAATCAAATTATGACCTTCATCAATAACTAAAATAGCATCTTCTGGGAGTACTTGTGTATCATTAGATAAATCAGAACATAAAACTGAATGATTTACTATAATAATATCAGAGCTTTCAACCTGTTTAATAAGTTTGTTATAAAAATCATTTTGTGAAAAAAAATCATATTTATTTTTAATTAAACTTTCATCTTCTAGTCTAGTGTAGGATAATTTATTCCATAAGTCACTAATTTTTTCTTTATAAATACCATTACATTCTTCAATATCTCCTGTTATTGTATAATGTGACCATACAGCTAATGTAGTACATTCATATATTTCTGTATCTGATAATATTATATGATTATTATCAAATAATACATTTAACATATTTTTAGAAATATAATTATTTTTTCCCTTTAAAATTACTGATTTCAAATTCAAATCTAAACCATTAGCAATAACAGGAAGATCTTTAAAGAAAAGCTGCTCTTGAAGTGTTTTTGTAAATGTAGAAATTATAAGCTTTTTGTTTTGTTCTTTAGCATATTTAAGGCCAGAGACCAAATAAGAAAGAGACTTCCCTAATCCTGCACCAGCCTCAGCAAGCAGTGTAGCTTTATTTTTATAATTATTATATATATCATGAGCAAATTCTTCTTGAATATCTCTCCGGTCATAATCTTCCCAACCATTAGATAGTTTTCCATCAACATCAAACCAAGATTTAATACTACCTGAATAATCTATCATGGTTCCAGATGTATTATCTATAATGTTAGTTTTTAAATTTAATGTCTCAATAGGGCTGAACTTTTCTGAATTATTTTTTTTTAAATAATCATATATATTCATATATAAATATTTATTATAAAGATCAGAATTATTAGCATAAATACTATTAATTTTTTCATACACAATTAAAGGTATAGACAGCATTTGATCTATTAATTTTAAAAAAATTTTTCCTGTATTTGTTGCATCAGCTTTTGCTCTATGTGAATTTTTTATATCAAGATTAAAAAAAATTGACAAATATTCTAAATTAAATTTTTCTAGAGTAAATAAAAAACTTCTTGATAAAAGTAGAGTGTCGCATGTAAAATTTATATTCAATTCTTTATTTTGCTCTTTTACAACTCTTTTTATAAAAGATAAATCAAAAGCTATGTTATGAGCAATAATAACATTATTATTAATAAATGATAAAAATTCATCTAAAACAATATCTATGGTTGGAGAATTTGCCACCATATCATTATTTATTCCAGTAATTTCAGTTATTTGTTTGGGTATATCTTTTTTAGGCTTTATTAATGTCGTAAAATCACTATCGTACTTTCCATTAATAAACTTTACGGCAGAAATTTCAATAATTTCATCTTTATTAACATCCAAACCTGTTGTTTCTAAATCAAAGGAAATAAATTCATTTATAGAAAGTTTATCTAAGAAATTTTTAATATTTACGATTCCAAACTAATATACTAAATATGTTATTAATCATCTTCAATTACAAATTTTGGAAAATGTATATCAAATCTATGCCAATAATAATATTTAGATATATAAAAAACTATAAAAACAAATAAAAAAAGGTAAGGAAATAGTGTCCATGAAAGAAGAATATTAATCACCATTATTGGATATATAAAAGATCTTATAGAGTCTTTAGGTAACCCTCTAACTAATCCATATATATAGAATGGTAATATTATTAATGCATAATGTGAAACTACAGGATCAATTTTAAAATTATATGTTATATAAAAAAGGCTTATAAGTGAAAATATTGACAGTATAAAAATATTTCTTCTATTTACAAGATTTGGTAAAGTAAGTTCTTTTTCATACCTTGATGCTTGTTCAAAAAATACTAATTCATATATAAGAGTTATTGGTAATACTGCTAATAAATAAATTAGAATATATTCTAAAATTAATGTGAAACTTATAACAATGTGAATCCATCCTGATATAAATAGTAATAAGTTTGTAAAAATTGAAAAAATAACATTTTGTGCAAAATTTTTATTTTTAATTATAATCTTATAAAAAAATAAATTTAAATATGAATATAAAAGAATAGTAGGTAATATATTAATTGATGATACACCTATAATGAAAATGCCTAAAAAAATACTTACAATCGACACTTTTTTCATTTTATCTTCATTGAGAATATATGAAGCTAAAATTGGATAGTTTAAGTTATTATTATCTCTTACATAATCAATTTTTGTAGAACTGTATGAATATTTTAATTTATCAAGTTCATTTTGAATATTTAGACCTCCTAACAAAAGAAAAAGACCTAAATAGATTATTATGTCAGCATAATGAAAGTAAGTACTAAAGTATGGGAAAGAGGATAAATTTACATGAAAATAAGCTGAAGCCATTCCCCATGAAAAAATCGCTGTTAAAATAATAAATTTTGGAAGATTAAAAGCAAATAACCAGTCTAGTTTTGATGTGACAACTTTATGTATTTTATGATTTTTAAAAAAAGATTTAATCATTATTTTTTCTATGATTATGAAGATTTCTTAGATATTCTTCAGTAACCCCTTTAGTAATATATTTACCATCGAAACATGAAGTATCAAAATTTTTAATTTTTGGGTTTAATAGTTTAATTGAGTTTACTAAATCATCTATATCTTGATAAATCAACTTATCGGCACCTATCTCAGTACATATCTCATCTACTGTTTTGTTGTAAGCAATTAACTCTTCTACAAATGGCATGTCTATACCATATACATTAGGAAAAATAATCGGTGGAGAAGCGCTTGCAAAAAAAACCTTCTTTGCGCCTGCATCTCTAGCCATTTGTACTATTTGTTTGCTCGTATTACCTCTTACAATTGAATCATCAATTAATAATACATTTTTTCCATTAAAAACAGACGTTATGGTGTTTAATTTTTGTTTTACAGATTTTTTTCTAATTTTTTGTCCAGGCATAATAAATGTTCTACCAATATATCTATTTTTCACAAATCCTTCTTTTAATTCTTTTCCTAATTCGATACTTATTGGCAAAGCACTAGTTCGGCTAGTATCAGGAATAGGAATAACTGTATCAATATCTTCTAATTCTTCTTTTGTTAATACAGTTTTAATTTTGTTAGCAAGAAATTTACCCATTGA
>CEOP01045986.1_pt1 | contig 19912 bp, 33 predicted proteins | sample 361301 | NCBI WGS metagenome assembly CEOP01 (sample SAMEA2619548, study PRJEB7988) | marine metagenome | biome: marine biome (ENVO:00000447); feature: deep chlorophyll maximum layer (ENVO:xxxxxxxx); material: "saline water (ENVO:00002010), including plankton (ENVO:xxxxxxxx)" | depth 55 m
GCGGCCCTCGATCCTAGCAAATGTATGACCGCCGGCTTTCTGGTTTACCGGGAGGGTGACACCATCGTCGGCAATGATTATCGGCGGATCGACAACTTTCTCCGCGGCGCGGATCGTCGTCTTACTCATCGCATTCAACATTTTAATATCTGGCAAGATCGTCATCGCCGGGGATCGACCAAAAATTTCTGCCGGGCTGGTATTATATCTCGATACTAGATATGCCTGTTCGTCGTAACCCCCGACCTCGAGCTCGTGCCGTTGAGCCGGCTCGAACCAAACCGAAATGAATGGCTTATCTTTCGCAAATGGCGATGTTGGATCCCTGTCTTTATTCGGCTTCACAACATGAACTGCATCAATTATTTTTTCCGGGTCTTTCTCGAGAGCCGCCTGAGCATCTTTCGAAATTCCAGATGTACCCCACTTCATCGCCAGTTGCCTAGCGGTTGCTCTCCACCTTCGAAAGACTGTATCAATTAATCCATTTTCGTCCTCAGCTATATACAAACCAGAGAGCGGAATATTTCGATAACGAATGCCTTCCCTATCCGGGTGCGGCGCGACGAAAACAGATCCAGTTCCGAAAGCGCCAAGCGAAAGATACTGCTCGTAATTCTGGCTGGCGAAATTTGATGTCGATGAATAACGCATCTTAAAAAGGAGATCAGTGATTTCATCAAAATACAATCTCACGTTATGGATCCGCATGAGATCCTCATTATTCGCCCGGCAAGTATGCCACTTCGAAGATCGAGGGGTGAGCAAACTTTCCATTGCCGCACCAAAGCGATCAAGCGCTAATGCCGGGGTCGCATCAAAAACTTCATTGGTTCGTTTAACGCCGGGTGGATTACTATCGAACCCGAACTCCGCCATCCGCGGAAAGATCCGCTCGGCAATTTCTTGACAATGCTGATCCAAAGTTGAACGAGCATGTTTCATTTGCTCGTACTGACGAATTAAAGGAGCTAGATCCATCTAAATTGGTATCCCTTTTTGCTTCCGCGGAGATCCGCCCCGTTGCGTTGCGACCGAATTATTGACGGTCTTAGCGTAGCTCGATACGGCGGATCCAACCGAGGATCCATCCTCAGCATCCGACCCTTTATTAAATACCGCTTCGCGTGTTCCTTTCATTCTATCCTTTAAAGGAACCGCCCGGTCGCGGTTATTCATCCAATCACCCATGTCACCAAAGCACATTAAGCACCTCCAAGTCCCGCCCGTTCGAGTTCGTAGTCAGGGTTCGAAAAAATCGAACCTCCCCGTCTTCTAAATCTTTGATATGGCACGGTCGAGTTTTCAGCGAACCGATCATCTGAAACAATTGGCGGCGTTACTGCCACCGGCTGAACCAACGAATTTTTCTTTTCAGCCGGAGTGTAATCATTTCCATAATCGATATCTGGTGGACCTGTTGGTCCCGGTGTTGCACCTGACCCACCTGACCCACCTCCAAAGATCGAATCCATAATATTCCCAAAGACACTTGAACCCCCATCTTCTGATGCACCACTCTTCGCGGCGGGTGGAGCCACTGATGTATTCGTGTAATTAACATCCCCAGATTTAGGATCAAAACTAAAATGATTAACTACCGCATCGGCGGCGCTCATCCTTCCGAACCCGGATACATTAACCATTGTCTCGGGAGCCGCCGTTGCCAACGTATTGTAGTTACTCAATGCATTGCCTTGATAGAAAGTGCCGAGGCCGGGTCCTCGTGTCCCATCGCGCATACCGCCCTCATCGACACCATGATCCCCCGGCGTATTTCCATAAAGAGTTCCCGCCCGGGTTAAATTTAAATCACCAACTAAACCGAAATTATCATCGTCGCTGGTATTATGGTAAGCGCCCATATTATTCAAAGCGCCACCAGCACCGCCCATTCCTCGACCGGCAACAGTTGAAACACCACCCACAATCGCGGATGCCATTTTAGCTCCGCCAGAGATCTCGGGATCACCCCCTAGTCTCCCGGCGTTTGTTAAAGGGTTATCAGAGAATATTCCTTCAACCGCGGCCCGTGGGCTTACATCAGTGAGCGCTCCATTATCAGAAATAGTATATCGATCAGGAACTCCGCCCCGCGGATCTTCTAACATTGACGGGTCGATCGTCTCACCCCGTGCCACTGCCGGCGCGGAAAGTAATGGGCCGTAGCCGGCAGAATTTCTATTTGGCGTCCCGGCGTTATCGGTTCCTAGATCTTCGCCGCCGCCGTCATCTCCACCGCCGTCATCACCCCAACACATATTAAGCACTCATCGTTGTTTTAAAAATACTATCGGGATCATCATCGAGCCCCGCCCCGCCGCCAAGATTTTGAATAGTCGATCGACGCCCTCCGGTCTGCGCGGCGGCCATTCTTCTCATTCCCGCTTCGGATCGCTTTGTATCTGCGTCCACGTTGCTCTCGGTTGGAGCCGGTGGCCCTTCGATAACTTTGGGTGGTTTGTTGCCGCCGAAAAAACACATATGACAATCCTTTACATAAAAAAAACCAGCCCGAAGGCTGGTCTCCAAAAAACCTATTCTTATTTAAACGGCGATTTAATTTTAGCTACATAGGAATTGTTGTTATACGTATCGTTATTATACGCGGCGTGAGCAATCGCCTTATCAAACAATTCTTTATCTGTAAGTAACTCCGTTTTGTACGGCGAGTAATACGCTTCAATATCGTGATCGCCATCCTTAGTAACAAACGTCACGGCATAGGAATAATTGCCGTTTCCTTCGTACTCGATCTTATATGGTGCTGTTTTCGTTTTAGTCATATAATAGTCTCCTTTCTTTTGATGAGGCTATTATAGCATATTGGGTTTTTGAAAATCGCAGAAAACAGCCGTTTTTGGCCTATTTCAAAAATTAACTCCTTGAAAACATTAGATAAAAAATAATTTAAAAAAAAGCTTGACCCCAGTACGCTTCATTTTTTCGACGTCAAACCTCTCTCATAAGCCGTCCGGGTGATCGAAAAGACGATATAGGTCTCGCGGTTCTCGCCCCGGTCAATAATCTCACATTCATCAATAGCGCCCAGTGTCCGCATCCATGCCTGAGCACTTGTATGGCCGAGCATCGATCGAGCTTCAATCCGATTGGCTCCAAGTTCCTCGAACAAAAACGGGATCATCTCCCGCCGTGCAAATCTGGTGAGCGTCAGGATCCCGTCCCGGTACTCATCGGTCGCAAACATAAAAGCATTATAAAATTTCGGACCCGCTTCATTAAACCCAAAACAAATAATGGGATGATCGGTTCGAACGATCCCGGTAATCGTAGCCGCTAATGACATCGCCGCCAGATCTTCCGGCGTCTTCGATCTCAGCATCGGATAGATCTCCGCCGCATCCCATTCGCGCATATCACGGGCAACACTCAAAATCTGAGAGTAGCTAGGATCCAAATAAATCTCAGGCGAACTCATCGGCATAATCCGTCAGCACTGCCATTCTGCCATCCGGCAATCGCCCATTTTTTATAACTGCCGGCGTATAGCCGAACCGCGTTTTTGTATCCCGTCTCGATGTTGCAAAAATCCTAAAAGCATCGGCGGCGTTCGAATGATGATCGTGCAAAGGCTTTGTTCTAAAAACTTGTAACTTGTCATCCCACTGTTTTCGATAATGCCGGAGATGTTCGATCCCGGCGGCACAACCAACAGCATCAAACTTGACCGTTTTTAATTCGAGCCGACACGCTTCGATACCATCCTCGATTTTCAATTTCGGCGCTACAGTAGCGCGGATTCCTTTTTCTCGTAGAATCTCGTATCTCGACGTGCCGGACCCGAGCTCGTGAACCATCACATCATGCGGGAGATAATGATTGTTAAAAGTCCACGGCTTCAAACTTAAATACTTAATATAATGATCGAGACCCTCGCCGGTTGCTTCGTAAAAATCTATAAAGTGCTCGACGCCATCAACTGTCTGGGAGCTCCAAATAGCAGTCGCGTCCCGGAACCCGAGATCCCAACTTGTATCGACCGGATAATGTGGATCATATTTAAAATCGCCGATCCTTCCTGAGCTCTGGGAGAGCTCGAGATCCTCAGCAAAATACGCTCCTTTAATCGCGGCTGTAAAACTGCACAAATATTCCTGAGCGAACTCTTCCGGGCTCATCTCTTCGCGAACTGCATTGAGCTCATCTTTATCAATAATCCCAGTATCATCCGCCGTATGGCAAATCGCGAGCCAATCTGGATCGCCGCCCTCCATCATCCTCTTGGCAAGCATATAGCGATCATAAAAAGCATTGTGACCCTTCGGCGTCCCGAGCCAAAGTGCGCCGCCAAGCCTATCGGAAATCGTTGGCCTCAAAATCTCCGACCAAACCGAAGGCCGAAATAATCCAAACTCATCAGCAACGATAAAATCATTATACATGCCGCGAAGACTATCGGCGTTTTCTGCACCGACCAGATAAATCGTCAGATTGCCGCGCTCATCGCCGAGCGGGATCTCCGCCCTCAAGCTCGCTTCGTTGAATTTAGATCCCGGGATTACACCGGCATATAATTTCAGATAACCCCAAGCAATTCTCTGAGCTTGCGAATAAGTCGGGGCAACGTACGAACACTGCGGCCGGGGCCACTTGCACTGCAATCCACGCTTTAAGAGCTCGTTAATTGCGAGAACCGTTTTGCCATATCTTCGATGGGCTACCAAAACCGTAAAGCGCGGCGCGATCGTGTGGAACTCCTTTTGGAGCGGCCGGGGCTTATACGGTATCTTTATTACTTGGGCCAATTTTTCTTAACGATCTTCTTTAACTTGGTATTCCAAATCTCAAAGCTTGCGGCAAAAATTAGGATCCCGGCAACCGTGCCGATCACGCTGGCTAAAATAGCTATTAAAAAAGTTAAAAACATTTACCCTCCTCGGGGTTGGTGCTCTCCAGAATTTCATCGTCGGACAGACTTCAGGGACCGAAAGACGGTCCGGGCCGCTTCGGTTTTTGGACCCACCCCCCGTCGACCGAAAAACGTGGCAGAACAAATCGCGTTTAGTCATTTATTTGGCAATCGATGGTCGTAACCCATTGAAATCATTGAGTGGACGCCGGCCGGTCGTGCCGTGTGTCACACAAAATGTCGCGGATCTCTGCCATTTATCACCATGATCCAGCTTCTCCCGCGTACGAGGGGGACAATAGGATCCTGACTACTGGACTAATGCACTAGATCGGTATCGGAACCGGGACTAAGTAAGTCAGCACTAGGATCAAGAGCTCTAGCATCCTCATCTCCATCATCTAACCATTGAACTTGAACGGTCTTGATCTCTGCCGTTACCTTTCTCTTATCCTCAAATCCCGGGACCATCTTACTAATGATCCATTCGAGATGTACTATTTCTTTATCGGCTCGAAGGATCTGATCTCGACCTTTCGCCTTCCTCAATTTAGAGAAAGCGGTTTCGAGTTGTTTCATATATCCCATCTTCTGAGCGTCATCGACTTGAGCTCGGAGCTTGTCATCATCCTGACGCCATCGACGCAATGTTCGATCCGTGATGCCAACCTTGCGGCAAGCTTCATTGATCCACATCCCATCGAGAAGCATCTCGAGGATCTTCTGCACGAGCTCATCGCTATGCTTTGATGCTGGCATTGTTCACCGTTTAAACTATGTTGATAACGAGTGGTCGGCTCGTTCATGAAATTAACAGAAACCGATCAAAAGCGAGTATGTTAGTAAAGATACCTTCGCGGCCACTCGCAATTCATCAAGTCTAACCAATTGCCTAGCACAAATTGTCTCACATGTCTCGACCCGTTTGTGGGTTTTTTAATCGATGCGTTATCTTAACCATTGCACCCATCCAGTGCCGATGAGCCGTTGCCCGGGAGATCCGTTGTCGTCGACAAATAGTCTTCCATCTAATCTTAAATGATCGCCACACGACGATCTGTCGTTCATTGAGCTCGAGCCACGTTCGCCATTCCCAGACCTGATACATTCGATCGATCTCTCGACCGCTTGGCCGCCTCATATTCCTCATCACAATATCCATCTTATCAATGAACTCATCCCGGGAATAAATGTCCTTAAACTCCTTGATCATGTCCGGAAGATTTGTGCCATACTCTTGCGGCTTAACGCCGTGAACATACAAATCATATTCAGTCTTAGCGGCTTCCTCAAATCGTGCCGCAACCATGTCAGCATCGATCATGCTACCTCACTGACCTCAGCATCCGGCCAGAGCTCTTTGACACCTTGGACCATCTCGAGACCAAAGAATATTCGAGCGACCTCATCCGGTGCGATCCATGAATAATTACCGGGCTGTTTCTGTATTGCCGCGGCAAGACAATCCTTTCGCTCCGAGATTACTAAGCGCTTGCCGCTTTCTCGATCGAACCCAACAAAATAAGCATCGTCGACTGCTCCAGCTTTATCCATTGCCTTAACTGCGATCGCATAACCTCGGATCATTCCCTCGCCGAGATTAACAGCATCCTCGATACTTTCAGTCACGAGAGCTTCGTTATACATCGACAACTGATCCATCACATTTTGATAGAGCTCGGCATCGATTTTTTCGAGGGTCGAGAGATGCCATCTCGATAGAAATGCACTCTCCGCTTCACCCACTTTTTGCATCAATTCGGTGATCGTCTTTTCATCGCTCATAACCACTCCTTTTTCAGATTAATGTCAGAATGACACTTGAAAACCAAAACTGTTTAAATTATGTCCTATATGCCGAATTAACCCCTTTTTACCTGTTATATAATCCAACAGCTCTCAATAGATTCTAAGTGTCATTCTGACACAAACTGGCAATCATTTACTGGTTTCAATAACTTACCTTATGCTCCTGGCTTTTTTCTTCTGACATCCAAGTGTCATTATTCCGCTCTTCTGTCATTATTCGATGACACTTGAATGTCAGAATGACACTTCGATGACACTTGCAAATGATCAAGTGACATCATTTTAGCTCCTATTTTAAAACGCTCTTTTTTGTTAATTTCATTGCTCACTCGCCACGCCATAATTTCCATTAAAGCGATGACGCCCAAGCCGAGAATATGAGGCCATAAAATCATTCATTCTCCTCCTTACATTTAGGACAATCGTCGTCCCTTCGATGCTCTAATCCGTGCCGATAGCATGGTACTAATCGAGTACCATGTGATTTCTTTAACATTGATTGCCGGGCGGCTGTTTTACATTGGCAATCAAAATCGAGATGAAACTCACAAAAAAGTAACGGAGCATTTGCCATCTAAAAAATACTCTTCTGTAGCATGGCTCGTTTCTTCTTATGGATAGATGTTGCACCCTCTGGAACTTTCTCATTAATGTAATCGACACCCTTTCCGCTTCCGGCTGTTTGGTGGTATCCGGATTGTTTGTCGAACGAGGTGAAATACTCGAGCCCTATGTCATTCAGTTTAATTCCTACAAAATATCTGGCTGTTGCGTTTCGATGTTCGATAACCGATGGGTATGCCTCTTTAATTGATTTAATTATCCTTTTATTACCGAATGTTTGATTTTGCGATCGACCCTCAGCATCGATTTGATAACCATGCATCGATGCCACAAGGTCCCGTCGATCGACCATATATTCTAAATTCATCTCAATGCACTCATTCATCCACGCCCCACACGGGTCCTGAGAGGCTTTAAAGCTATCTGCTAACTCAACTATCCTAGATGGGGGGTCAAAGCGCCCACGGGCCTCTAAACGCTTCCAGCCGGCAATCGCCCAATTTAACACGCCGCCGATCTCCTTTTTGATCTCATTCATAATGATCCGCCCGGCAACGAGCTCCTCGTCCTTCACTGCTGTCATATTGAGGAAGATGGTTCGATTGTAGACCGCATCACTTTCATCCTTAACCCTTGGCAATGAATTAGCTGTCAGCATTACCGGGATATCGAGCTCCCCTTCCCAATTACCTAAATTCTTTCTGGGGATCGACACGGGCTCACCGGAGACAATCGTTTTCCAGTTCTCAGCATCGAGGACATCGCCGGCCGAGATCGCATCGTCTGCAATCCACCCGGTGCTATTGACCAACGTCTGCCGGCCGAAGCTTTCGGCGAGCTCTCGCATTTGTAGCGCCGAGCTCTTGCCGCCGATCAGCGCTCGAAGGACGCCAGCTAATACAGTTTTACCAGTTCGACTAGGCCCATAGGCCACGAGAGCTTTCCGGAGCTCCCGGGACTTGCCTCGAACGAGCGCCGCGCCGAACCATTCCTGTAGCATTGAAATCAATTCGGGAGCCTCCGGCTGATCCTCGAAAGCACCGTTTAGATATTCGAACCATGTTGGGCAGTCGGCATCGACATTGTATTCGCAGTCAATCCCAAACAAAGAATAATGCTCTGGGTCGTGGTCGAAGACATCACCAGTTCGTGGATCGACTGCCGCGTTCGAGCAAACGATCAGGCCGCTATCATTGAATGAGATCCCCCGGATAAAGATCCCCGGGTTAAATGAAATATATTTTTTAATACCAGATATGGTCGAGGTGGTTGGGTTGCCCTTCATGGCCCGGATTGACATTTGGATCTCAACTTCGAGCTCCTGATCGAGCGCCTTGTCGAACGCTTTCCAATAGCCATCATTATATGTGAATAGCTCGCCGTTGGTTGCGAGGAGGTTTCCCTTCTCTTCTTGCCATATATCGAGGACTGCCGCTCCGAGCTTTGGGATCATCAGGGCCTCGCGTTCGATTGGATCGATTGCTGGCTTCTCACCATTTACTTTCGCTCTGGGTTTTTCTGGAGCTGTAAATTTTTTTCGAGCATCTTCGATCATGCCCCGGAGGTTCTTCTCTTCCCGGGACCAGTTCCATTTAGTGCCATACTTGCCGGCCGAAGCTGTCGTCGCTTCGAGGATAACTTCGACGATCTCATCGTCCTCGTAGCCCTTCCCAACCATCGATGCCGAGATCCTCAATTGCGTTTCGTGGATCGAGTTCTCACCGGCCGCCATATATGACATCTTCTCGAGTGTGCCATCGATGTCGATTGCTGGCTTATAACCGTGGGCCGCATTGTATCGATCATATGGATCGTCGAGCGCTTCATCGATTTGCTCAGGGCTCTCCATCATGGGCCGCTGAATATCTAACCAATCAGAAATATCGTTGAGCTCGTACTCGACCTGACCGTTGTGAACTATTTTAACTTCCCGGGGCTCACCATATTTAGAATTATGGGATCCCGGTAATCGCATCACCCGTGAGAGTTCGCAGACTTTTGGATCACCAGCAAATACATTGGCTAGTCGCTTGAGATCTGAAATTATATTTTCTTCGAGCTCGGATCCAATGTCAGTTACATCGATCGCTTCGGTCAATTTCCAGTAAGCATGGATACCGCCGCCGCTTTCGATAATCATGGTTGGTCGTAAAGCGACCTCGAGGAGCGCACCGTTCAACTCGGTCTCGTCAATGCCATCCTTATCGCAATCAACGTCGAGCCATAATGCCGGAAGCTCCTCGAGGTCCTCACGCCGACCGGTGCTGGCTCCGGTGCGGCGAGTACAAACACCGAAGAACATTCCTCGCCCGGGGCTATCGAAGCGCTTTAGATGAGCTTCAACGATATCTGGGTCCCGGGTAAAGACCGGTCGAGCTCTCGCCTCACTAGAGCGATCCTCGGCGAACGATCTAAGCTCGACGTTATGCTCGGTGTAACTATATATTTGGCGTAAGAAATCTTCAGTGTTCATTTTTATCATCCAGCTAGTTCCGGGTCTCTCCCCGGCGTCAAACAACTCTCAAGGTCTAGGCATGTTTCGCCGTGAACTAATGTCCCCCGGCCGTAAAGACCGCGCCTTTAGAGCTCGTGAACAGGGGATAAACGAGCTCAATTAAAAATTAGATTTTTTCTTGCTCGATTTCGGAGCTTCGACTTGCTCCTTAATTTGCTCAAGTGCCGCCGCGTCATCATCTACCGGCTCGAAGCTGGACCATCCAACAATTTTAAATGTGCAGAATGGGATTTCATTCTTGGAGGCGGCCTCGAACTTATTTTTGCCGAGCTCGATGATGGCGTGTTCGCCCTCATGCTGACGCATTTGTTTGATCCAATCGGAAAAGAACCTATCGAATGAATTTATCTGACAGGGTGTAGCTGTCGTAAATTTAAACTGTTGGCCGTCACTCTCACGTTTCATTTGAACTTGTAAGCATGGTTTCCACGGGTCTTGCGGTTTATCGAACTCTTTGGGCCATTTGCTCTCGTCCCTTTCATCGAGGTCTTTTCTCTGGATCATGGGAGCGCCGCTTTCTATCCGGACAATTTGCTCCTCATCCGGTCCGGGGTTCGAGCTATCACCCCATTTTAAAAACCCTCGATAAAATTCACTCATATTAATCACAAGTTGGCATGGAATTTCGAGCTCCTCGTTATCGGGACCATAAACATATTTGCCAACAAGAGGTCCGCCGCTTTTAAACGACAAAAACAAATCACCTTCTATGATCGGATTTTGCTCCTCGTATTTAGCCCAAGGATCATTTGCGGGTATTGCGATGTCAGTCTTCTCAGTAGTGGTTACTTCAGTCATCTTTAGAGCCTTTCAAAAATTTAAGTTTGGTTGTTAGCCGGGTATGCGATGTTTGTAATAATTTGTAATCTTCGAGGCATATATCCGCCGCCTCGAGCGCTGGCCCAAGACTATCCCAATCGATAGCCCTTCGACCTTTCACCTTCGAATAAGAAATCACCACGCCTTCTTGATCGACATGCGAAGTGTCCTCATCCTCGAGGATCCGTTTAATATTCTCTTTAACCTCATTGAGCTCTCTCTCGAATTGCTTGATGGTTCGGTCGAGATCCTCTTTTGCCTGAGCATTTTTCATCAACTCGAGCATATTCTTTCTGCTGGTGATTGGATTTTTCCACGTTGGAACTCTCGCCGCCGATCCCTCTTTGCATTGTGATTTATATTCGCAGTAATTACATTCGTTCGAGGTCCCGGCGCCCTCAGCATTTAGATCTAGTGGATCGCCTGAGCTCATAATTTTGAGAGCTCGCTTTTTTCCAATCTCGTAAACTGTAGGATCGTACTCGATGACGAACTCTCGAATATCATCCCAGAACGATGCATCTATATATGTGATCACCGCATAACGAGGTCTGTAGTTTGTGGCGGCATGGATCAGGCCCATCTGGATCTGAACTTGAAAAACGTGCTCGTGCTTCGGTTCGTGAAGGCTCGCCCGGGGGTCGATCGATTTACATTCAGCGACGAAACTTTCGCTTTCGATGTCATCGATTCCCAGATGCTTGAGGCAGTCTTTTGGAGCTCCAACAATTAGACCATCCGGGGTCGCTGATAGATAACCGTCAACGAGAGTGGATTGATCATCCCCGGAAAATAAAAATTCAAGGCCGAGCTTTTCGCAATAGGCCGCGACTGCCGGCTCCCACCAGCTCATTTCCATCACATTGCCGCGATCCATCGCGCCGCGACTTTCCTCATAGAGTGGATCGATCTTTTTCTCGAGCTTATTAAAAGCGATCTTCCTCATGCATTGGCCGACCTCGGATGCCCCGACTGTATCGAGCCGGTTATGCCCTCCCCATTCCTTAGTTTGATTTTTGGAATAAAAGTCGAGCGCGGTTTTAAACGAGAACCCTTTTTCGAGATTAATATCAGCCATCGACAACCTTCCAGCATTTTGCGCGGTTGCCCGATTGTGATCTCCCAATCTTATTATTAAAGATCGCTCCGCTCCTTACGAGCTCACTGACCCGGGGCCGAACCTCGAGGATGGGCTCATCGAGAACATCAGCAATTTCATCAGCGGTTAATCCATCATCAGATTTGGCGATCGCACAAAGTGAAAGGTATCGAAGCCGCGACGATTTATTGTCGAGATCGGCCAGATGGTTTTTCTCTGGAATAGATAGTGTCAGGGTCATGTCATTAAAATCCTTTTTGCATGTTGCATAAAACTGATGTCCTCGAGCTCATCGTTAAATAAAGGGATCGGATCATCGAGCGGATCCTTTCCAGCTTCCTCGCGGATTTCCATTTGCATCTTCGACAATCTTGTAAGCGCTAAAAAACGAACCTCCGCCGGTGAAGCTATCAGGTCCCACATCCATCCGAGCTTTTGTAGACATTGATTTGGATCGGGAACTTGTTTCGTCCACGCGATGAGTTTATCGAGCCGTTGGAATATTTCTTCGGCTCCATTCTTTGCAATGATCTCGGCAACCATTCTTTCTGTTAAATCTTTGTATGCTTTCGAGAGCACATCGCGCTCTTTATATTTTTTGATCAAAGCATCACTTTTATGTTTCAATATTTTTCTCCAGCAAAAAAAATGAACCCGAGGGAAGTGGGCTTATCCCTCGGGCTCATCGGTTCGAGGCGGACTAGCAGACACCTCGAGGGCGCTTTGTTGCCTCTCGACAAAACTTAATAACGAATGAATTAATCGCCATGCTTCCCCGGGGGAATGTTCCGATTGATGAATGCAATCCCCGTATCCGGCATTGTGAATAATGAGTTCCCATTTATTTTCTTCGAAGCCGTCACCGTGGCGAATATTTATGTAAAATTCTTTACTCATCTCGGCCCCTGTTCATATCGTCGACCCCATTCGGCGATGAGCGCGGCTTCGGCTTTTCCATCATTTTTCTTTAGTTTGAAATCAGCGCTATTAGCCGGGAAGATCTGAGCCGCTCGAGCTCGTGAGGCATCCTTGGCGGCAACAAGTCCAAAATGTTTTTTCCATTGCCGCGGCGTAACATAATAAATGGGAACTAGAAGAGCCCCGGCGATGCCATCGATAGATCCAACAGCCCGTCCAAAATTAAACATCGATGTGACGCCTTGGCCGGGCATTGCTCCGACTTGTTCGACGAAACATCGATCTGGTTTAAATTCTGAAAAATATGATCCAAGAAACGCGCAGTCGATTGTTCTTTTCTTTTTTCCGCTTTTGGTCATTTCCAGTAATGGCATGTCAAAAGTTGATAGGCGATAATTGCGAGAATTTAAAAATGCAAGGCCACCAGAGAGGCCGGGATCAACGCCAGCAATTATCATCCCGCTAGTTTCCCTTCAGCTATCTCGAAGATTTGTTTATCGCGAACCCGGACATTCATCTCTTCGGCAACAGACTTTAATTTAACCAGATCGGAGCTCTGAGGAAGTGTCCTCATATCCGGGTTCGAATGCTCCCATCTCTGGATGGTGGATTGGCCGCGGTTTAATATTTTCCCAAATTCGGTTTGCGACATCCGGAAAAGCTTCACCCGAATCTCTTCAATTAGAGTAATTGGTTTGCGTTTGTATCTTCTCGAATATTTGAACGTCATTTTTAAATCCGTTAGCGGGTATTTTCAAAGATCCTAATACCCGTTAGCGGGTTGACGCAAGTGTTAATTGATCTAAATTATAAATAACCCGTTTGCGGGTTGAACCATTTTGCAATGTACTGTAAAAGTTGAATTAATATTTTGGGGATATGATGAAAAAAAATTCAAAAGCTTCGACGCTAAAACAATCGAGCCAACTTTGCATCGATGTTCGCGAAGCGCTCGGCCTCACCCAGTTGGAATTTGCTAAGAAAATTGGAGCCGGCCAGAGCTCGGTATCCCGGTGGGAAAAAGCCGAAGCTCCCATCACTGGATCGTTCTTTTTAGATATTGTCGATTTGGCCCTCGAGCTCGGTCTCATATATAATAGAAAAGCCGGCAAGCTTATCCAAGTGACGGGATCGATCGAGGAAGGACAATTTTATGCTTATGGTGAGTTGCCGCGAGAAGAGAAATTTACCATCACGATCCCTCGAACCGAGAACAATAAAAACCACGATAATCTATTCGCATATACCGTCGACGACGATACATATATAGACTACCCGAAGGGAACTATTTTGATTTGTTGCGATCCATCAGATATGGGTCGAGAGATCACCAGCCGAGATCATGCTGTTATCGCCACCAAACATCCAGAACGTAAATCGATGGCAACGAACTCGATCGCCGGGATCAAAGATTGGGACGCTAAAAAATTATATGAGCTCCAATCCGAGGATCATTTTTTTGCTATTGATAACTCCGAAAGCCGAACCGTTGGAATCATAAAAAGTACGTTCAATGAAAAATAAATTTGAAAGTTTGCTAAAAACTGTATTATTTTTTGCTAAATTTAGCAAAATAAAAATATCCAAAAAATATCCATTTATACGTCAAAAATGCCTCAATTCGACGATTTGTTCTCATTTTATTCTATTGGAAAAGATGCTCGAAGATGCTCTGGAACCCGCAGAACCCCGGGTTTCTAGGACTTTTGGAGTGGCGGGAGTGACGAGACTTGAACTCGCGGCCTCCGGCGTGACAGTAAGGAGTCCAATCAGGGTTTCCAAGCAGTTTTTTGAATAAATATCCATTTTTTTTACCATTGGGGGTTGACACTACCCTCTAGCGGGTATAAAAGTACCCATGAGAGGGTAATTGAGTTTTTAACAGAAAGGAGTAGCGATGAGAAACGAGTTCAGTAATTCCACTGAAACTTTAAGAGATCGGTACGACATCTATGTGATGTGTGCCGGCGATCGAGATGGGAACGATCGAACAACTGGCGTTCGCGGCGAACGTCTTCCCCTAAAAACTTTCGATGAATGGTTGGAGAGTTAAATGACATATGCATGGGTAATTACTTTTGATCTATTAAATCCGGCAACTGAAGGCGAGTTTATTGGTTCCGGATATTACGGCGATGAGGTCGGGACAATTGGTCCCGGGGACATCTCCCCAGAGCTTAAAAAGAAAATAGAAGTCTTGGGAAAATATCCCGGCCATATAGTTCCAGATGGGTTTGAAAAATTTAAACTCTTCGATGATGACGGGTCGCTCTATTACATGGGTATCATCACCGGAGATTACGAGGGCTTCGAACCTCTCGATGATTTCGGGATGCCAAACGCCGGATGCACCGACATCAAATACTGGGATAACAAAAAGAAATCTTACTATTCACTTTAACCGAAAAGGAGACTGCCTAATGTCTAAATTTAAATCCTATTCCACTTTCGAGTTTGCGAAAACTCTAATTGATGCCTCCAATAAAAACATCGTAACAGCGATCAAGATGGCGAAGAAAGCCGAAAAGATCCTCAAAGAAGAAACCCCGGACGGTTCTTACGAGAAGGAAGGGTTCACTCTGGATCTAAAATTCATCGGCGAAGTTATCGAGAAGCTCGAAGCGGTAAAAGAGCTCGAAGATTATCGGCTCGAAAATACCTCTTTCCTTGATAGCCTCGAGACTATTTTGGACCCACCATTATCTCCCACCGACCTATTCTTCGAAGATGATGGATCCAAGTTTCGTAAAGATTATTTAAACACTTTTGGAAAGGAGACTGCCTAATGGATAAAGTCAAAGTCGAAACCGTTCGAGCCCTTGGTTATGATAGTATAATCAAAGTCGAAACCGAGGGATTTAAAAAAATAGCCCTCGAAACAGAGAATGGGGTCTACGTCACGATTGGCGGCAAGACCTTTTATTTCGATAATTCAACTGGCGAAAACATTGTCGAATATTGGAATGTCGGAGACGATCCCGAGAACGATGAAAACGTCACAACTATTTCAGAAATGATTTTCCCCCCAAAAAAGGAGAGTAAATGATGAGCTATAAATCAAAAATCGATTTTGGAATGTATTCTCGAGAGGGAAATCTAAAGGTCGAAGAGATCTACCTATGGGCCGTCCTCGGAGAAAAATCTGTTGGATGGATTTGGTTAAAACTTAAAGAGCTCGGAGAAGATAAGCGGTTCGAGGAAGCGACCGATACTTGGGTCCGCGACCGGTTATACACTGAGATCGCCGCTTGCGAAACAGGCGAGACCAATTACGGCACAAAAAAGGAGATCAACTAAAAATGAAAATGATCCCGGGCTCATATAAAAGATTGGTTCACGGAACACCGATCACGCCGGCGGCAGTTTGGAATGACATGCCGGGCGGATCGTTCTGCGTTTCATATTTTGAACCACGGGATCTTGACCGGGCGATCGCCTCGATCGGAGAAGATGAAATTCTCATCCTCGACAACGGGGCGTTCAGCGCTTGGAAAAAAGGGATCGAGCTCGACACTGAATATTGGGCCGGGTTTTGGAAATGGGCGATCGACGCGATGAGACGATGCCCGAATGCGGTCGCGGTTATACCAGATGTAATCGGCGGCTCAGAAATTGAGAATTGGAATAAAGCGGCTGAGGCAATTAGAGATTTTGTCCCCGCAGATTTGACGGGCCGGCTGATGTATTGCTGGCACATAAATGAAAGCCTCGAGCTCCTCAATAAAGCGGCTCGGCTTTTCAACTTCATCGCTTTCGGATCGTGCGAAGAGTACGACATAGCCAAGGGCTCGAAGCGAGGATCAAAATTTTATAATCGGATTGTTAAGGCGATGAGCGTGATTGATGCGATCGAAGTGTTCGAGCTCGGGACCCGGCCTTGGGTTCATATGATGAGAGGTCTCGGAGCTCTGGATCGGATCAGATTTGATAGCGCCGACAGCACCAACCTAGCAATCAATTATAAAAGAAATTACCCGGACACCCCGAAGCCGGTTATCGCGATGAGAGATTATCTCGATAAAAAAGTTAACGGGGATTTAACCGTCAACTCTAGCAGAAAGGAAGCCGCATAATGGGAATAGCCATGAAATATGTCGATGAATATAACGGATGGTCCAATTACGAAACTTGGAAAATGAACCTCGAGTTTTTTGATGGGTATCCTTGGGAAGATTACGAAGACCTCGATATGGGTTTTCCATCTTTCGGTGAGTACCTCAAGGGCATGGCCGAGGAATGGCTCGAGGAGATAACAGGCGATTGCAACCTCCTCTTAAAAGGCATGGCCGAGGATTGGCTCGTTAGGGTCAATTGGGATGAAATCGCTGATGGCATCCGCAGTAACTATAGAGAGGTGTAACAATGAATAGAACTGAAGCATGGAAAATCATCGGTAATTCGAGCAAGGGTCCGATCCGAAATATGGTCCGGGCATTATCGATGCATTCTTGGTTGAACACGGCCGAAGAGAACCTTCGGCTCGAAGCCGGGAAGATTTGTTTGAAAACCACTAACCCACGTTACGATGTGAAAGGAGTTAAATAATGGCTGATAAAAATTTCAAGTTCTGGACGAAAACTCTTAAAAATTGTCCGACTGACGTTCTCGGATACGTCTTCGTCGATGAAGCGGTCAGGAGATACGCGAAGGATGTTCTCGCCGAGGAAGAGAAAATTCTCAAAGAAGGTTGCGGGTTTGTTGATGGCCCCTCTTGGGTCGAAACGGCCAAGTATTTTCTGAAGGAGACGGATGAAAGGTGGGGTGATGTCTAATGGCTGATGTCAGATATCTAAAAAAATCTGGTTCTTACTTTTGCCGATATAAAGATCGGACCGGCAAACGTGTAAGTAAATCTTTCAATGTCGCGAAAATGATGGCGGAGCATAATCTCGTTAATAAAAACGCCGTCAGAATTTTGGTCGAAGAGTGGGGTCTAAAAACCGAACTCAACGAGGCAAATATTGCCGCGGGTAACATCGCCGCGCCTGAGTTCGCCAAGACCTTGAGGTTCGCTTTCGACGAGTGGATAAATTATCTCGAGACCAAAAAATTTGGCGATGAGGAAAGAGAGTTCCGCAAATCGACAATCAAAGATCACCCGTCATATTTCAAAAACCATGTGGATATTGAAACGGCTACTTGGGGCGGCGGCGAGATGTTGCTCTCGGAAATAAATGCCGCGACATTTACAGGGTGGGTTGATTACTTAGAGAGAAACGGACGATCGCTCCGAACGGTCGCTCGAGCTCGAGCCACTTTAAAATTACTCCTCGACTTTTGCCTGAGAGAGCCGGCATGGGGTTTAAAAAATAATCCGGCGGCGGTCATCAAGGCGGAGTCCAAACCGGTTGGCGGCGTTAAAAGAGATCGCAAAAGAGTTGTGATCCCATCCCACGATGAGATTAAAAAAATCCTCGCCCTCGCTTCTGAAATCCGGGATCGGGAAATCGCCAATAAATATAAAGTAATGAATGTTGGAAAAGTTCGCGGCGTCCCCGGATGGATTTACACCTATCTAGTGTTAGCAGTTTTCACCGGGATGCGAGGAGGCGAGCTCCGGGGCTTAAAATGGTCCGACATAAAAGACGATCACATTGAGGTTCGATCAGCGGCCGATCGCTATGGCGAGATGCCGGGCGTCAAAACAATGGCGGCTCTGAGAGAGATCCCCTACCCCGCGGCAGTTGCCGAGGTTCTGAAGGACTATAAAAAAGAATGGGGAAATGGGAATGCCGCTGATCTACTTTTCGCAAATACTGCGAATGGCGGAATGGGCTCCAACCCGGCGATGACACCATCGGGACCTCGGAATAGAATAGTGAGAATTTTGAAAACCTTGGGTATTGGAAATTTCACGAAGAAGGATAATGGGGATGAAAAATTCGAAGCGAAATTTTCCGGCCACGCTTTTAGGCACTATGCGATTTCCAAATGGATCGCCGCCGGGCTGAGAGGCTTGGCTCTAACCAAACCATGCGGCCACAAAAAAGAGAGTTTTACCAGAGAGGTTTACTGGCATCTTTTCGAAGATGAGCTCGACAAATCTCGCGATGTGATTGCAGACAACGATGCCGCCAACGATATATTGGCGGCCTAACCCAAAGGAGAAAAATATGGAATGTAGAATTAAGGATACGATATATAAATGTGATGATTATCGTTACACTATATATGATGCCCGGGGGATCCCTCTGGGACGGGTCTGCGAAAAATGCGAAGGAGCTCGTAAAGAGACCTTCCGGCCCGAGGTCCTAAGCGATAGTAATTACTGGACCGATGAGGAGCTCGACGAGGATCCGGGAGTAGGATCTCCGGGATGTTAACTTACGAAGACTACCTCATCGAGAAAGGCGAGGCTCGAGCATGTGGAAACTTCGATTTCCCAAGCTTCGAGGTTTGGTCCGGGAAGCTCTCGGAAAAGGATATGGCGATCGAGCGTATCATCGCCCGGGAGAAATGGGATCCACTAGGCCAGTACGACGACTTAGATTAACTATAGGACTGCCAGCCGCTTTCATTCGGAGGCGGCTTTACTTTACCCGGGATAGGGTATTAAATAAATAAAAAATAAATGGGGGATGAAATGACAGTACGAAAAAAATTTCCAGATAATCTATACGAATTTAGTGATGTTAAAGAGCAGAAAAAAAATAGTCCTAAACATAGTTCTAATTTTAGAGATTACTATCCTGTATTTTTAGATGAGGTACTCAAACATCGATACTCACCACAAATAAAATACACGGTTGCGGCGGCGGGTGCTAACTATTTCAACATGATTGACAGAACTCTCAATTCAAATCCAATGCAAATATGGTTTAATCAGGACCATAACCACAAGGCAATTGAAATTATTTTAGCATACACCTTTTTTGAAACGATAATAGAAGGGAGTGATAGAGTTGGAGTGCCGTTGGTTCATGCGAAATCTCTGATGAAAGGAAGTCCTAAAACGATTGATGGTGTTATCAATGATGGTGTTGAGCGCGGCTACTTTGGCCGTGCTTTTATGAAAGTAAATAAAAGAAGAAAGGTAATTTTTCCAACACCATTATTCATTATAGATTTTATGATAACGACTCGGCGGCGGTATCGGATAATCGAAGATACTGATCTTCCAGATTTACATAAAGATTTGAATGATTATCCTGATCTACCATTGCTTCTTCCAAAACTATTGCCGTACTTAACTGAGGAAAATTTATCACATCTAAATATTTCTAAAGAAGACATTGAGGCAATGTTTATTGGAGAACAGGTTGAATAATACAGGTATTATTTACCGGTATTATTTACCGGTATTATTTACCGGTATTAT
>CEOP01013396.1_pt1 | contig 19786 bp, 23 predicted proteins | sample 361301 | NCBI WGS metagenome assembly CEOP01 (sample SAMEA2619548, study PRJEB7988) | marine metagenome | biome: marine biome (ENVO:00000447); feature: deep chlorophyll maximum layer (ENVO:xxxxxxxx); material: "saline water (ENVO:00002010), including plankton (ENVO:xxxxxxxx)" | depth 55 m
TATGATAATCTTATCCAACCTTTTTGCGCAAGTAGACTATGTAACGGAAATTCAACCAATATTTGATAACAACTGTACAAGTTGCCATATTAATGGTGGAAATTATTATGGAGGTCTTGATCTTTCTTCCTATGCATCATTAATGGAAGGAGGAAATAGTGGTAATACTATTGTTCCTTACGATCATATAAATAGCATATTATATCAACGAATAATTCTTGATGAAAGTGACAACCTATCTATGCCACAAAATGGTTCACCCTTATCTCAATCTAATATTGATTTAATTAGACAGTGGATAATTGAAGGTGCTTTTGAAGTAAATAATAATGATTCAGTTTCTATTATCGGAAGATGGAATTATGTAGGCTTTGAGCAAACTGTTTTGTATCAATTTGACAGTAATTATAGATATACTATTTATGGCACTGATGGAGATTTTGGGGGCCTAGATGAAGCGATTCCAAATCCAAATCCATATTCTATTGAAAATGATACCATTACGATTGATTTGTTTTTTGGAAATATAGTCAACTTTTTACTAAGCTATAGTTGCGAAGGTCAAATTGTTGAGTTTATTAATTTAATGGACAGTACTATAAATAGCACACTAATAAAAGAAGGATATGACTACGTTGAGGATGAATGTGAGGACTATGATGGCAACCTAGATCTGGAATTTTCATATCTTGATAATATGCCAACTGAATTTAAACTAAACCAAAACTATCCAAACCCATTTAATCCAATCACATCTATACATTACGATTTACCAAATGATGGGTTAGTAAATATTACTATTTACAATATGGTCGGTGAGATTGTTAAAACCCTTGTAAACAGTTTGCAGTCAGCTGGATTTAATTCTGTCCAATGGGATGCTACTAATAACTTTGGCAGGCCAGTTTCTGCAGGACTATATCTTTATAGCATTCAGTTCGGTGAACATAGGCAGACCAAAAAGATGATATTGCTAAAATAAAATCATCTTTAAATATTTTTATCCATTAGTGGATTTTTTTGTTTCTAAATATTAATACTAAAACTTTATAATATTATGACTAGATTTAAATAATTCTAATGGAGGGTTTATGAGTTTACAAATAATTTTTCGAGTCAATGGAGTTATTCTATTTATAAATGGATTGAGTTTTCTTCTCTTAACTGAAACATTTTTGGGAATGGCTGGTTTTGATATGACACCTTCATTACAAACTTTGGCACAAGCTATGGGTGTCTCACTTATTTCAATTGGCTTATTATCTTGGAGAACACCAGATATTGCGGGAGAAGCAATGGCCTCATATGGTCAACTATATTCGATTATTGGTGTTTTATGGGTATTGCTTATTGGATATCATGCTGCCACAGGACAAGCATCGGGTCCTCCAGTCTATGGAAATCTTGCTATTAATGCTGTTCTTGCTACATTATTTTTTATGTATAGTAAAAAGTAATGAACAAGGATTTATTACTCACCTTTGATTTTAACTATTTTAATTAAGGAGATTGAAAATGATAAGTATGATTTTAGAAACTTTATTAAGCATATCACTTTTTATTACTGGTGGTCATTTGATAGATACTAAACTTGGTCTACATCATTATAGCGATGATGATTATGAAGATATTTTCTATCTAAAAAAGAATCAATCAATTACAAAACATTGTACAAGACATTCTAATTCAGAAGATATTATTAAAAAAAGAAGGAGTTCTCAGGGTAGACAAGAAACTGTTTATAAAGTAACAAAAAATGATAATAAAGAAATTCAAGAAGTAATATCAAAAGAAGAAAAATTATAGTTTTTAATATACAATCATTAAATCAAACCCCGCATTTGTGGGGTTTTTTGTTCCTATGCTTATGGTCTACTACTTTGTAATATTTGATAACTAAATGCCTTTCATGAAAATAATAATAATAATGAATACTAAGGATAATGATATATTTTTAGTATTGTGACAGATTCTTTTATTGGAATTTTAATTATAGAATAACAACCCAAATTTATTATGTCATATATATATCTATTTGGTGCGATAATTTGTGAGGTAATCGGCACTATGCTTTTACCTATTTCAAAAAATTTTACTAAACCTTTCATAAGTATTGCTTTAGTAGGGGCGTATATGCTTTCATTCTATTTATTAACCTTTGCTTTAAAGGAAATTCCGATAGCTATAGCATATTCAACCTGGGCAGGAGTAGGTATATTTTTAATTACTCTTTTAGGGTATTTATTTTATGGTCAATCTTTGCAATGGCAATCTTTATTAGGTCTTGTATTGATAGCTATAGGAGTAGCGGTTGTAAATACCTTTAATAATCAAGATATTTTATGATTTAAAATGAAGTTTTTTATTCCAATATTAATTTTTGTATCCATACAAACTATTAATATTTCATCGTGTGATAATAAACCAGTTCTATCTAAAAAGAAAATTTATGAAAATGAACAATTTACAGGAACTGTATTTCGCCATACTTTTCATTCTATAATATTAAATAATGATAGAGATATTTTTGTATGGATTCCTGAAGACTATCTATTAATGAATAAAGAGTATCCTTTACTAATTATTCATGACGGCCAGAATATTTTTCATTCTGGAGGATCTATGTCTGGAAATGAATGGCATTTGGATGAAAGCGCTACAGAAATGATTAATATGAATGAAATAGAACCAATTATTATGGTTGGTGTTGCAAATACTAAAGATAGATCTTTAGAGTATAATCCCATAATAGATGGGAAAAACTATGGAGAATCACTTGTTAACGAATTATTACCTGAATTAAAAAAACAATATAATATATCTAATACAAGAATTGGAACAATGGGTGCTTCAATGGGTGGTCTTATTTCTCTTTATCTAGGATGGGAATTGAATTCAATATTTTCAATGGCAGCATGTCTTTCTCCAGCATTCATTTTTAATGATTATGACTATATACATTTAATAAAAGAATCCAAAGTTCCAAAATATCTTAAGCTTTCAATTGTCAACGGAACAGAAGATCTAGATGCGCATTTACAAATAGGTATTGAAAAATTTATACAACTTCTTGATGATAAATCGTTTCCAAATAAGGATCTTTTATATTGGATAGCAGATGGTCAATCGCATACAGAGTCAGCATGGGCTGAACAATCAAAAAAAATATTAAAATGGATGTTTAACAAATAATATACCTTTAACTATAGGCGCATATATTGTTACGTAATTGTTTGTAGATTTATATATGGATAATAAAAAAATAAATATTAGTAAAAAGTTAAAAAAGTTTAGTGATTATTGGAGTCCTAAGGTCATTGCTGAAATGAATGATTATCAGTTTAAATTAGCCAAAATTTCTGGAGAATTTATCTGGCATCAACATAAATCAACGGATGAAGTATTTATTATAATTGAAGGTGATATGATTATTGAGTTTAGAGATGGGATAGTAAAACTATCTAAAGGAGATATGTATGTTGTCCCAAAAGGGGTGGATCATAAGCCTTACGCTGAAAAAGAATGTCATATAATGCTAGTTGAACCAAAAGGTGTTTTAAATACGGGTGAGATTAAAAATGAACGTACAGCAGTAAATGATAATTGGATTTAAAATTAAATTATATCTTTAAGGTTAAATACTAATTAGGAGAATCATATGAGTGCGATTAATAAGAAGTGGGTTCTAAAAAACAGGCCAACGGGTTTAGTCAAAGAATCCAATTTTGAATTTATTAAAGAATCTATTCCCGAATTAAATGAGGGTGATATATTGATACAAACAGAATATTTATCAATGGATCCTACTCAAAGAATGTGGCTTACAGAGATACCGGGCTATCTTCCACCAGTACAAATTGATGAAGTGATTAGATCTTCGGGAATGGGTAGAATTATACAATCTAAAAATAAAAATTTTAATGAAGGTAGTTTAGTTAGCGGTTTAGTTGGTTGGCAAACACACTTAGTATCCAATGGAAAAGGGTTTAGAGTTATACCAGAACTTCTCCCAATTCCCACTTTATTAAATGTTTTAGGTTTAACTGGCATTACTGCATATTTCGGATTACTTAATATTGGTAAGCCAAAAGAAGATGAAACAGTAGTTGTTTCAGGAGCATCTGGTGCAACGGGATCTGTAGTTGCACAGATAGCAAAAATTAAAGGATGTAATGTTATTGGAATTGCTGGTGGTGAGGAAAAATGTAGTTGGTTAGCAGATTGTGGCATTGATCATGTCATTGATTATAAAAACACTGAAGCAACTAAAGAATTGAGGAAGATAGCAAATAATGGAATTGATATCTATTTTGATAATGTTGGTGGGCCGTTACTTGAAGCGGTTTTATACCAGATCAATCAAAAAGCTAGAATTGTCATTTGTGGTGCAATTGCAAATTATACTAGTGATAAAGCACCAGTCGGTCCAAAAAATTTGAGTAGTTTGATTATCAATCGAGCAAAAATGGAAGGTTTTTTAGTATTAGATTATTTTGATAGAATAGATGAAGCAATACAGGATCTTTCAAAATGGTTGATGGAAGGAAAAATTAAACATCGGGAAGATATCCAAATAGGTATTGAAAATTGTCCCGAAACACTTAATCGCCTTTTTACTGGTGCAAATAAAGGTAAACAATTATTAAAAATTTGAATGATATACCTTTATGAAAGATTTTAGATAAAGAATGAATGAATATTGAATAATATTACCTGCTGCTGGAAAGTGTGATATGTGATAATTGATTATTGTAGAAAGACGTATGTGCGGGATTATATTGTTTCTAGATATTAAGATTTCTACCTTACAATAATAGTTAAAAGGAGTATAAAATGGATTTACTAGTAATTGTTCATATTAAAAGTTCTTATGATGGATGGAAAACTGTTTTCGATTCATTTTCAGACGGACGAGAAAATTTTTCAGATGATTCTCGTACTCGCGTAGCTAAAGTTGATGATAATACAGCGATGGTTCAATTATTTGATGTTGATATGCAAAAAATGACTAAAGCCATCAATGATCCAAATTCTAGCGTACAGGACGCAATGGAAGACCATGTAGTTAGTCGTGAAATCTTTAAGGTTGAAAAAATGACACCGCCTGGAGCATAAAAGATTGAATTCATCTATAATAAAAAACCCCACATCGTGGGGTTTTTTATTGGTAGAACTTTAAATATGTTTGAAAAATATATTAGTATCGTAGTACTATTCTTTAGTTAAATCTAGTTTAAATTAGAAAATGTCACCTGAAAAAAGAATTCTTGATATAGAATGGCTCAATCTTGAGAATGGTATTCGATCAGCAAAACATGATTATCATTCTTTCATATTATCTACAGTCCGAAATAATAAACCTCAACTTAGGACTGTTATACTTCGTGATTTTAATAAAACAGATCTTTACTTATCATTTCATACGGATTTAAGAAGTAAGAAAATAACTGATTTAAAAAAGAACAATACGGTTGGTGTACTTTTTTATGATAGAAAAAGAAGAGTTCAACTGAGAATATCTGGTGTAAGTAAAATTGTTACAGATAATCATTTAATAAAATCGACTTGGGATAAGATGTCATCGGATAGCAAAAAATGCTATCTACATCAATATCCACCTTCAAAGGTTTTAAATAATGGGGAAATAAATAAGGTCAAAGATGAGCAGGATACCAATTTAGATAATCTTGGACTTGAAAGATTTTGTAAAATTAAAATAATAATTAAAAAATTAGACTGGCTTAATCTGAAACATGATGGTCATAAGAGAATTCAGTATGTTTTTGATAAAAATATTAAAATAAACTGGATTGCTTCCTAAGAACACTGGTAAGGAGAAAAATGACTAAAAACGAATTAACTTTTAAACAAAAAATAAAATTATATGAAGATTTAATAACACATTTTAGAAGTTGTGAGTCAGTTAAACAGTTATCAAATAATGAAATGAAAAGTTTGGTCGTGAGACTAGAAAAGTGGGGAAGAGAATTAAAAATCAGACAGTATTACTACGATGTTTGATATCATTTTGTAAAAGAGATTATGAAAAATTCAGAATATAAGACATGCTTCATTTGCGATAAAAAATTTAACTGGAGAAAGAAATGGAGAAACAACTGGGAAAACGTAAAATATTGTTCTGAAAGATGCAGAAGGACTAAAAAATAGAAATATATACAACCAATAAAATAAATTTATAAAGCAAAGAAAATAGCTTTATCAAATCTTTTTGTATAAAAATTTAATCATTAAATATTAAATCACTAATCCCTTGATTCACTTTATAATCTTTATATAATACTGTAATATCGCCTTTAACCATATCTCCTTTAATATTTTGCTGTTTACCCATTAATGAGCCAATATCCTTTTTAATCCATTTTGTGAATCGTGAGTCTTTGACAAAATATTCAACTTTTGATTCAATAGGTAAGAAGTATTTATTATCAATTAAATCATACTTATTATGTATTTCCATAATTTTCAATGTATCAATTTTAGTAGTAACACCAGTTATAACCCATTTTGATGTATCAACCATTACATCAACAGTAGGTTTGAACGTTAGTTTTGCATAGTCATTAGGCATATCTATTGATAAACTATCCACTATTAGATTACCAACTAACATAATACTATTTTTTCCCAGATTATTCGCACTGTGATTTATTTTTATATCTGTAAGATTGTCAAAGTTTCCTTTTGGGGATGTAAACATTCCAGTTCTAGGTAAAACTCCAAACCCTTTACTTTTAATTTTAATTTTATTCGGTTGTTTGAAAAAAACATGATATTTCTTTTTAGGCATTCGGAATGCGGGTATCGCTACGGATATTGACATTTTTACTTCGTAGTCATTTACTAATCTAAACTTATCTTCTGTGTTTTGAATTATTCTTAAGATATTATTTTCTCCTCCATAGACTGGATTAGTACATAGAATAAAAAGATAAATATTTAAAATTATTATTTTAATTATCATGTTAGTATTTCCTTATTTGAAAAATGGTAAAAGGATAAAGCTATAAATACACTTGACCACAGAGTACAAACTATGAACGCATTAAAAATAATACGCCAGGGAACCGGTTCGTAAAATGAAGCTAAAAATAAATCTATATACCCAGTAAATAAGTATGGATTAATTATTTCAAATATTTGAATAGGTATAAATGAAATTGCTGAGCCGATAAAGACTGTACTTATGGTGATAATAATAGGTGTAACACTATTTTTAAAAAATGTAGAAAGCATAAAACATAAGTTGCTTATTGTTATCATTACCATTGTTGATATAATGAAGGCTAAGAAGAATCTCCAAATAATATCACCATCTGATAGAAATAGTAATCCAAGATGAAATACCGCTAGATCTCCAACTCCTAAAAACAAACAGCTAATCAATAATGTATAAAATATAAAAAAGAACATTAGTAGTATTGTATATAAAACAACTATAACTAGCTTTGAAAAGAGAATTTTTTTTCTCGAAACTGGTCTTGACAAATACATTCTAAACGTACCTTTTGAATATTCGCCAGATACTATTTCAGATGCTACTATGGTTGCCAAAAAAGGCATTTGACCTGTTAAAATTGTTATGATTAAATAACTAGCTAAATAACCATTTGTTAGTGAACCAAAAACAATAAATGAATCTTTTAATTGGCCATAAATTTTATTTTCTAAATATTCTGCACCACTTCCAATTGACCATATGATTAATGGTACTAGAAAAAATATTAATATAAAGCTTATATAAGTCCTTTTCTTATATAGAGCTTTAATACCTTCATTAAATAATAACGATCTAATCATAAAAATATTGAATAAGGTTTGATTCTCTATGTAATGATTTAATATTGCTATGTTGTCTGATTTTGATTTTTAATTCATTTGATGAATCAGATTTATTAATTGAAATAATCAATATATTATTTTCTTTTGTTAGGATTTTAATATCCGAAATTGTTTCTATATAAGTAGAAGCTGCATGAACATCAAAAACTTCTAATCGATAAAAATTATTTTTATCTAATACTTTATTGATACTTTTTTTAATTAATAGTTTTCCATTCTTTAAGATTGCAACATCAGTACATAATCGATCAACCTCACTTAAAGAATGAGTTGAAATACAAATTGTTTTTCCTTCGTGATTTAATCGATAAATCAAATCTGCCATTTTATTCACGCCAATAGGATCTAATCCGTTATTAGGTTCATCAAGTACTAATATTTCCGGATCATGTAATAACGCTTGAGCAATGCCAAGACGTTGTTTCATACCATACGAGAAATTTGATACTTTATCATTTGCTCTTTCTACTAGATCGACTAATTCTAAAACTATATTAATTCGCTGTTTCGATGTGTTTGTTAAGTTAGAGAAAATTTGCAGATTCTTTTTAGCTGATAGGTATTCATAAAAACAAGGGTCTTCTATAATAAACCCAAAGTGTTTTAAATAATCATTACTTGATCTAATAGATTTACCATCAAAATAAATATCTCCATTCCATTCTTTGACTAACTTAGATAAGATTTTAATCAGTGTTGATTTCCCGCTTCCATTGGGACCTAATAAGGCAAATATTGATTGCGAGGGAATATCAAATGATACTTTATCTAATGCTTTAAGCTCATTGTAATTTTTGCTTAATCCTTTAATGCTTAGTCTTTTACTTTGTTCATCCATTAATGTAGATCCATGATTTCCATAATTCCTTTACCATTGAACTCTGTCCCATTATTTAATTTTAAAGTAAAACTACTAGAAAATCGGGTATAATAAGGGTCGATCTTTGCACTATTAAAAGCCCAGCGGAAGGGGAGTGGCATTCCCATTCGTTTAAAGATATTGATATTTTCTAATACATCATTGCCAATTATCGATACAGAAATATTATTATCAGAAATGATTGAAAAGTTTGAAAACTGAGGTTCGTTCTTTGTAGAGTAGAGGTCCTGTATTAAATTATTTTTCATGGTATAAAGCTCACGATTTCCATACTTGTCAATAATTCTATTTTTATTTTCACTTACAAATAGGATCGGTATATCATATCCACCTCTATTATCTACAGTATTTAGTTCTGCAACAATTACTGTATAAGGACCAGCTTTTCCACGAAACCATGTCCAGCTTTTAAATAACCTTTGAAGAGGAATATTACCCCAATTATGATCGTGATAACCTGATCCATTAATAGGTTTAATTGTATTATCAGTAGTTATCGTGCCATCAATAATGCCGTCAGGTACAGCTGCAAGCCAAGCAAAATAACTATTACCAGCTTTAATAATACCATCTTGCGGCCTATATGGGCTTGATTTTGATGATATTTCTATATTGAACCCAAAACCGTCAAAATCTTTTGGGTCTATTATGATTTTATATTTATTTAGATTACCAGAGAAAGAATTATTTCCCATTAATACATTACAACTATCTGTTTCAAAGGACACTTGATCTTGTGTGAAATATTTTAATTTGAAAAAATCTTTTCCCTCTGGAGATGTATAATTAAAACCAATGAAATATTTATCTTGAATAAAATGAACTTTATAAAAATAAGCTACGATTACACTTCCATCACTAAGTTTGGCATCCATATACCACCATTCATATTGATCTTTTGTTCTATCTGTTCGTAAACCGTCTTCCCATAATTCAACCTTATCTGGTAGACTATTTGGTTGATTTAGTTCATTAAATAAAGCTTGATCATAAGGACCATAATATATCCTAGAGCAGGATAAAGAAATAAAAGCAAAAATAAGTATTTTGTAATGAAACATTGGTGTCAAAGGGTTATAACGTGATTAAAAACAATATATATAGCATGAAACTTAAAGACGATTAACATCTTTATAAGAACACTATTAGTTTAAATCAGCTTTTTTTTAAATACGTAAGCATATTTTTAAAATCTTGTTCATTATAATAATTATATTACGATTTTGATAATTCGTTAGATACAATTTTACTTATTGATATTTTATCTTTTTTTGATAAATAATTTAATGTCTTGATTTTAGATGTTTCATAGTACGTATTGTTTCCAGAGACCCCAACATTTTCTAAATAACTCAAATCAATTTCACCATTGTCCTGAATATACTTTTCATTAATTAAAATATGTGATATAGATCCAATTATCATGATTACACCGTTTTCATCAATTTCATATTTTCTTATATAATTTAGCCCAATAGATACGCGACTCTCTTCCACAAAAGGAGCAGTAAAGTTATCAATATATGTTTCATTTAAACCGCATTCCTTAAACTCTGATTCCCTATCTAAAAATTTAAATGAGGTACAATGAGATCGATCAATTATATTCTTATTTACATGATTGATTGTGTAACATCCTTCAGAAATTATATTATTTAAAGTTTGTTTTGGAGGGTCAGTAATTGGTCTGGTAAATAAGCCAATTAATGCAGGATTACTTCCTAAGTGAACTACAGAACTAAAGATTGCTAAGTTAGTAATATTATTTTTATTGTGTGTCCCTATTAAAGAAGCTTGCTTAATTCCTACAATAGAATTAATCAAATTAGATCTATATATTTTATCAATCTTTGAAATTTTTTCTTTATTAAAATGCAAGTTAAATTCCTTTATAATTTTTATTAAACTTTATGAAATCTTTATCAAGGTAGTTCTTATATATAATCTTATTGAATACTAGAGATTTCTTTGGTTTAACAATTGCTGCAAAAAGAGATTTTTTTTCAAAACCGAAATCTTCTCTAGATTCTAATTTCTCATTGTTATATCTAAGTTCAGCTACAGATTTTAAGACAGGACTTGATAGAAGAGTTAAGGTCTTAATAGCCAATTTTTTAGAATTAAATATTTTCATATTTGAATTAATATGGTAATGCTTAAATAAACCATATTGATATTCAAACGTAATTAAAAAATGATCTTTTATTGATCCAAATTCAACATATGAGTGATCTAACACTTTTATATCTTTTGAAGTTGATCGATAAAAGCTATAACCATCTTCATAATAATCATTTTTATTGTAGTCAGTTAATATTAGTTCATTATCCTTATTCATCATAATGCCACGTTGACTATACATATTAGAAAAATCAGTATAGCTTAACCCTATATCTTCATCAATTAATACTTGGGCAAGTGATTTTCTAGTATGTTTTTTAGCATACATGATTTCATTAAAATATGTATCTTGCAGAACTTCTGCTCTTATATAAACAATCGAACCTCTTAATTCAGCAACAATCATTTTAGATATAAATTATCTCTACATGTATTTTCATATATTTATCAGGCATTTATTTAAATGATATTTTAAACAAAAAAGTATATAAAATTGAAACTTAGAATATTATTTTATGATTATATAATATTACAATATTATGTAAATGAGTAATATTGAAATATTGATAAAATAATCACCGTTATACTTTTACTATCAAATCTATTTTAGGAAGTACACATGTTAAAAATTATACCTGCTGCTCATATATTATTGTTAGTATGTACTACAAATATTTTATATGCTGAAATTATATACGACTTTTCGAATAATACTAAACTTAAAGGATGGAATATTGTTGATGATAACGTAATGGGGGGAAGATCGAGAGGTTCTTTGCGCTTAGATTCTAATAATAATGGAGTGTTTAGCGGATATATTTCTTTAAAAAACTATGGAGGATTTAGTTCGATAAGATATCGTAATAAAAGAGTGTCCATAGATGATTCTGAATATATAATTTTAAGAATTTATGGTGATAATAATTATTACCAATTGCGAATTAAGTCTAATTATTACGATAGACATGTTTACGTTAAACAATTCTTTGCTAAGAAAGAATGGCAGGAAGTAAAAATTAAAATCAATTCTATGGAGCCTCAATTTAGAGGAAGAAGACTTAATATGAATAACTTTGGTAGTGATTCATTTGTAGAATTAGGAATATTGATTGGCAATAAAGTAGAAGAAGAGTTTTCTTTGATAATTGATCATATCCTCTTGAAATAGTATGTATTTACTATTTAAAGCCTACTGCCATCATCATAATTTGAATATTAAAGAATTTTTGTTTCTAGACATTTAGGACTACTAATTTGTAATATTGCTTATATGAGCAGAGTCCTACATAATTTAATCATTGTATTGTTGCTTTTTTTTACTGCATGTGAGGATAAAGCATCATCAGATGCAGACAATACCCTATATGATTATGAATTACATTCAAATAATAGAGTTTCATCATTACGCATGTCTTCAAGTGAGTATAACGATTGGATTAATAATGATGGGTTTACAGATAGTGACATAAGAATTCCACTCATTAATGATGTGTATAATAAGTTTCCAGATGAATATGATTTTATTTTTTTAGTATTAAATGAACCATCAATTCCAGCGAATCTTTATTACTATGGTATGTTAATTGGCGTGTCTAATAATGTGCAAGGAATAGGAAAAAGCACCTATGATTATTCATCTGATTATGGCTCCTCGGGCAAACTAAAAGCTGTAATGCAACTAACTGGATTGGAATATTTAAAATATGGACCTGCTCTTCATGAATTAGCTCATCAATGGGCAAATTTTGCGATTCCAACTCATTCTGTTGACGCACCCGGAACAAATTTATCTTCGTATCCATATGGAAGTCATTGGGGGTTTACAGGTGGAAGTAGCAAAGGTCAACTCGGTGGTTTTAAACAAAGTTCTTTAATAGATAATGGAAACAATTCCTATACTGTGGAAGAATTTGGACCCTTTGCTAATGGTGGCAATGGTATTCCTTATAATGAGTTAGAATTATACTTAATGGGCATGATACCAATATCTTCTGTTTCAAACTTTGATATGTTTACAGAAATAACATCTCTAGCAGTTAATTCCTCAACTTTTGATTTCACTGCTAATACAAGAACTACGTATTCACCTGAATCTCTAGAGGAGCTACTGGGGCAAAGAGATCCTTCTATAAATAATTCACAAAAAGATTTTAAGCTATTAGTAGTTGTTATAACAGATTCAGCTCTATCTGATGATGAATGGAATAAGGTGGATGCTACTGCTGAATGGTTTTCAAAAACGGAAGATGATGGCACAAGTCTTTATAATTTTTGGGAGGCAACTAATGGTGTGGGTTCTATTACAATAGAAAATTAGTACGGAAAAAGATTGAAGTAGAATCTATGATTGTAGAATTGTCAAAATAATAAAATAAGTAGAAGTTATAACCCCACTACATGTGGGGTTTTTAGTTTCTAGATGTTTATGCTAAATAAATTGAAAACAGATTATTTGCGTTGGATACTAAGAGCTTGGCGATATCGTCTTAAAGTAGAAAAACAGGAAGTTAGGTTTATGCTTCAACATCTTAAACCCGGTCAAACTGCTGTTGATATTGGTGCACATAAAGGTGCATATACCTATTGGATGTCCAGATCTACAGGTAAAAATGGTAATGTATTTGCTTTTGAACCCCAACCTAGTCTTTATCATCAACTAAATAAGACAATTGATAATACTGAAATCAATAATATTCATGTAGAGTTATTAGCATTATCATCAAGTAAAGGTGAAAATACGTTATTTATTCCTTCTGAAAAGGCATCGCCATCAGCATCGATACATAATAAAAAGCTAGATGAGAGATTTAAAACAAAAATTAAAGTTACAACAACAACGCTTGATGACTATTTTTGTTATCAAAATCAAATACCAGTTCATTTTATTAAATGCGATGTAGAGGGGCATGAATTACAAGTATTAATGAATGCTCAGAAAATGTTAAAAGAATATCAACCCATAATAATATTAGAATCTGAAGCAAGACACTGCGGGAAAAATAACGTCTTTGCAGTTTTTGATTTATTAAATAAAAATGGATATAATGGATTCTTCTTTAATGAAAAAAAGATGTTAAGCTTGAAAAATTTTGATATTTATGAATACCAATTAGATCCAAATAAAAAGATTTATGTGAATAACTTTTTTTTCATACCAAAGTGAACAAAGTATTATGCGATTGGTTTTGTAATTAGCTATTTAGATAATATTAAACGTAATTTTCTTAGTATAAATATGAATCATATTTTTGTTCCTATTCTTTTCCTCCTGTTCTTTTCCTCCTGTTCTGATAATACATCAGAAGAAGTAGTAACTTTTGAAAAGAATCTTGGTAATGGAGAATTAGCTGTAAAACAGACAGCAGATGGGGGATATATCATTGCAGGAGGAACATCAGATGCATGGTTATTAAAAATGGATAAATATGGTAATACAGAGTGGGAAAACACATATAGTTTAGGCGCTTTTGGTAATGGTAGAGCAGTAATTCAAACACAAGATGATGGATATTTATATGCTGGATGGGAAGGGGTTGTGAAAGTAGATGAAAACGGTGTAGAGGAATGGAAGAATACTAGCCATCAAAATGGAGCATATCCCTACTATGAAGATGTAATACAACATAGTAATGGTTTTTATTATGCAGTAGGGGGACCAGGAGCAGGTCAAGCGCAATTAGTAAAATTCAGTGAGACTGGTAATGTTGTCACCCGTAAATGGTATGGAGGTCAATGTGAAGATGATATTTTTAGGTCAATAGTTGAAACCCCAGATGAAATGTTAATGATAGTAGGCGAAAAAACACATGGTAATCAGAGTTATTCATGTTCTTTCAATTTTATGTATTATAAAGATGTTTGGATTGTAAAAACTAGAATAAATGGTGGTGTTGAATGGGAAAAAACCCATGGTGGTCCATATATGGAAATGGCAAATGATATTTCACCAATTAAATCAGGTGGATATATGTTAATTGGAAATAAATGTGATCATCTTTATGATATAGGCACTTGCGGTCAAAAAGCAAAAGTACTCATCATGCAGATAGATGAAGAAGGAAATAGTATAAACGAAGAAGTAGTTTCTGGGCTTAAATGGATGGAACGTATTCCTTATTATTCTATTGTCACAACTAAAAATGGTTATGCATGGACAGCAGAACATAGAAATAATGGTACATGGATTTACCAAAATTCTTCAAATACTAGTCCATCGTATGTATTTACTAATGGTTTTGGTGGGTTTGAAATTGATCACACAACAGATGGTGGTTATATTATAGGAACTATGGGGGGGATTGTGATAAAGACTGACTCAGACTTATTATATTAAAAAAATGAACGTTTCTTTTATATTTATCTATTACTTAGAATTTATCAATCGTCTTTTGTTTTAAAAATTTAGATTTTGTTGTACAAGATATGAATACATCTTCATCCGAAAAAAAAGATCAAATCAATGCTATAGTTATTGGGGGTACAGGCGCTACAGGTCAAAGACTCCTAAATCAATTACTTAATAATGATACCTATAGAAAAATTACATCAATAGGTAGAAAAGAAGTTCTTAATGGCGACAAGCATGATAAGTTGGTTGATGTAGTAATCGATTCCTTGTTTGACCTATCAACGACTACGGAGTACTGGAATAATCATGATGTATTTTTTAATTGTCTGGGAACTACAAGAAAACGAGCTGGTAGTGCGAAAGAATTTATAAATATTGAGTATGGAATTTCAAAGGAAGCTTCTAAAATGGCATCTCAAGCTAATATTTCTCATGCATCTTTAATTTCAGCAAAAGGCGCTAACCATAATGTATGGGCAACCAACTGGATTCATCCTTTGTTGTATATGAAAACCATGGGTCAAAAAGAACAGACTGTAATATCGGATTATTCATTTAATACTGTTTCAATTTTCAAGCCTGGAATGTTGATTCGTTTCCCTGCTAACAAAAACCTTTTTGAACGTATATTTGAAGCAAATGGATCCGGTCTCAATGTAGATATATTAGCATCTGGAATGATACAAGATGCCATAAACGTCAAATCCACTTCTACAAAGAATTCGAAACGATTCTTTATCGGTAATGATTCTATAAAAAATATCACCAATAATCAGTTTAAGAGTTAAGTGTAATTTATGTGCTTAATTATAAATTATTGGAAATAATGATAAATGAACTGTTTCTAAGACAAGTTATTCGCTTTAATATTTGCAGAGCAATAATATGAATGAAGAATCAACTTATATAAAATATAATTACAGTTAATTTGCTAATTTTAGTGATTTATTTGAACAATAATAATGAATAGAGGGTTAAACATGAGTTTATTTAAAAACATAATTATCTTATCAATCATTATTTTTTCGTCATGCATGAATACACAATCTACTAAGAATATGAGAAAGCTTATTTTACCAGAGGAAGTTTCACCAGATGTTTATAAAGTTATTTTTGATAACGAAGAAGTAAAGGTATTAGAGGTTACTTTTGCTCCTGGACAAGGTGATGATATGCATGAACACGGTGTGATAACATATTATGGTATTAATGGAGGAAAATTACAAAGTACGCTTCCAGATGGTACGGTAAACGAAATGAATGTACCAGATGGATTTGTTGGTCATGGTAATGATATTGTAAAGCACCAAATGAAAAACATTGGTGATGATACTGTGAAAATTATCATTGTTGAACATAAAAAACTTAAACCTACTAAAGAATGATAAATAAAAACCTTGCTTTACAGCGGGGACTTTTGCTTCTAGCTATTTAGTTATTCTGATATGTAATATTGTAACCAATGAAACGATTCTTCTTCGTTATTTCTTTATTTTATTTCATGTCTTGCGCATTCTTTATTACAGGATATGGAGATTATTCTTCAGGAAAGAAATATTTTAAAAAAGGTCAATATGATTTAGCGGCCTATCATTTATCCAAATCACTCACTCTAAAGCCAAAAAATAAAAAGGCTATCTATTTATTTGAATTATCATACGATATCGCTGTTGGTGAACATAAACAGAATATCAGTAAATTGTTATCCATCAATAATAATTCAAAATGGCCCCAATTAGTAAAAGAGTATAATATGCTCGTTGAATTGGGTAAATATGTTAATAATTTGCGTGCATTATTAAAAAATAATGTTAATTATAACCTTGAATTAGTAGTTGATGATTATTCAGATAAATTATCTGAAGCCACTAGACGTTCAGCAGAATATCACTATAATTTAGGTTTGGTTTTCCAAGATGAAGCAGATAAAGAAAATCAAAAAAAAGCAGCAATCAATTTTAGATTATCTCAAAATTATATACCTAACTATTTGGATAGTAAAGATTTATACGAAAAGGCAAAACGTAATGCTACGTATACTTTATTAATAAGAGAATTTGATGGAAATAGAAAATATTCTTCCTATATCCGAGATCAAATAATGTTAAACCAATCAAATGAATCAAAAGAATTTTTAAGAATAATTAACCGTGATGAACTAGAAACAATACTTTCTGAACTTGCGCTAGTACAAAGCGGAATAACGGAGAATGACTATTTAGAAATAAGCGAACTTTCTGGTGCAGATCATATTTTGAGCGCTACAATGATTTCGAGCTATCAACCTCCTGAAACCATAATTGATACTGATATTAGACAAAAGAATGAAGTTGTTATAAAAAAAGAGGCATACGTTGATTCAACGGGCGAAACAAAATATAAAGAAATTAAGGGAGTCGTTCGAGCAACAGTTGAGCATTATAAGAAGAAATCAGAAGCAAAAATAAGGCTGTCATATAAAATCATTAATATAAATGATGGAAAAATTGTTTATAATGGAGAAGTAAGCGGTAGAAAAGATTTTTTTCATGAATGGGCCACATTTGAAGGTGATAAGCGCGCATTAAATAATAAATACAAATATCTTGTTAAACAAAAAGACAAATTTGCTCCATCAGAAGATTCTTTGCTAATGTCAATAGCAAAAAACGTATCAAAAAAGTTTGCAAAAAGAATATCAAATCATTATAGTAAATAGATTATGAATAATATATTTGATAAAGATTTAAAATTAGTAGAACCTGGTCATAAGTACGTTTTGACACATAAACCTGAAATTAAATTTCGCAGTGTTACTGAAATTATTGGTGGATTTTTTGAACCTTTTGATAAAATGGCTGTAGCAAAGAGGCTTGTTACTACTCATCCAAAATATCAAATGATGAGTATAGAAGATCTGATATCAATATGGGATGCAAAAAGAGATTTTGGAACAAAAATTCATAATGAAATTGAAACCTGTTTAAATGATAGTGATTATCCAACTAAATTAGATATTTATCAATATGATGTAAAAACTCGTTATGCTTTGGCTTGGTTAAGACAACATGATATAAAATATGATTTGGAAATATATCCAGAAGTTAAAGTGTTTAGTTCTGAAATAAATATTGCTGGAAGTATTGATGTGCTATTGTATAATAAAAATACAGATTCTTACGCTATAATTGATTGGAAAACTTCAAGAAAGATTGATAAAAAAGCTTATAAAAATAAAAAGGGCACACATTCAATTACGGAAAACCTTCAAGATTGTAAATTTGTACATTATTCACTACAATTGTCTTTTTATCGCTATTTGTTAGAAGAGTATTATGGGTTAAAGATTTCTAATCAATTAATTGCTCATATTACGGATACAGGTTGTCTTGGTTTACAGGGAAATTACTATCAAGATGAGGTAGTAGATATGATTAAACATCATTGTAGTAGCTTAAATAAAGCATAGTTTAAATAGTACGTGCTCCAGATCACGTAAAAATAATTTTATTTAGATCATAAACATTTCATATTTATATTTACAGAATTATCGTTATTAATTATACAAATGGAGGGGATTAATATGAGGAATAACACATTATTATTCAGTTTTCTAGTGCTATTTGTTGTATCTGATTTAGATGCGCAAAGAAGTAGACGAAGTAGTGGTAGAATTGATAAAACTGAATTAAATAATTCAGATAAAAAAGGTTTGGAAGAACTTCATAAAGCATATGGGTTCGAATCAAGAGAGGAAATGAAAGATTTTCTTCTTGATCAAGATCTAAAACGTAAAGATCGTAGAATCGTTGAAAAATATGGAAAAGGAAAGAATCTCAGCAAAGGACAAGAAAGACGTCTAGCAGAATTGCTTGAGGAACATAGAGGCGAAAGAGGTTCATCTCAAACCGTTAATAGATCTGGCCGAGTAAGTGGTGATCGTGCTTTGTCAAGCAGAGGATCATCGTCTTCTAGAGCTAAATCAAGAGGTAGATCTGGCCGAGTAAGTGGTGATCGTGCTTTATCAAGTAGAGGAAGTGGATCATCCGCGCGTGCTGGCTCAAAAGGTAGATCTGGTAGAGTAAGCGATGATCGTGCTTTATCAAGTAGAGGAAGAGGTTCCTCTAGCTCACGTGGACCATCAAGAGGAAGATCAGGTAGACAAGCTACAGATATGATGGATCATGATTCTACTATGACTCCTGTAATGCATTTATTAGGAGGCTTAGATGGTTTTCTAAATGATAAGGTTGCAGATAATAAATTGGATAGTGATCAAGTCCAACCAATGATGGAATTAGCTAATGCTCTTGAGACAGCTACACATAGCGAATGGGAATCAGATGATAATGATGGTGCTGCTGGATCTGCAATGGAAGCTGCTGAACAATATCTTAATGATAATAATATTGAACAGGGTGTAAGAGATCATTTCATGCAAATGTTATGTATGCTTGAATGGGAAGTACATGCTGAGCATCAAGAAGGCCCACCTGAAGAAGGGCCAGATTGTGGTATGGAAATGGAAGATGACTATACTGATGCAGATTATGATTGTGATCCTAATGGTGATTATCCACAAATGGATCCAGGACCAG